>OBAI01000382.1_pt1 | contig 50330 bp, 49 predicted proteins | sample 1517461 | NCBI WGS metagenome assembly OBAI01 (sample SAMN04571696, study PRJEB22368) | human gut metagenome | biome: human gut; material: stool | host: Homo sapiens | place: Luxembourg | collected 2012-06-29
GGCAACAGGGTCCCACCCCAGCGGACGGTCTTCGGAGAAACTACCAGCCCGCCGTCCGAGCCAACAGTAAACCAATAAAATAAAGCCCCGCCATCCTTGCGGACGGCGGGGCGGAGCAGAAACAATATCAGACGTTCAGGTAACTGCGCAGCATGGCCTGCAGCAGGTCGTCACGATCCACCTTGCGGATCATGGAGCGGGCATTCTTATAGGTCGTGATGTAGGTGGGGTCTTCAGACAGGATATAGCCCACCAGCTGGTTGACCGGATTGTAGCCTTTCTCCTTCAATGCATCGTACACCTGCTGCACGATCTCATGGATCTCATAGTCCTTTTTGTCGTGGATCGAAAAAATAGCAGTTTCGCCACTCACGGAACACACCCCCTTCGGAATAACTACGCCTATTGTACACGAATTAAGTGGGAACTTCAAGATAAAGACCCCGAATTTGCACAATCTGCCTAAAATTTCCGTTGTTCTTCTGGCAGGCTGACGGCCTGTCTGCGCCGCTTTTGCGGAGAAAGGAGCCCCGCCATGCTCTACGGCATCGGCTGCGACCTGTGCGCCATCGCACATCTGGAAAAAAGCCTCACCGGCCCCCACGCCGCCGCCTTCGTCCGGCGGGTGTACGGCGAAACGGAGCGCGCCGCCCTCGGGCTGGACGCCCCCCTGCCCGCCGGGCGCAGTGCCGCCCACCGGCTGGCCAGTGCGGCGGCCAATTTTGCCGCGAAGGAAGCCTTTTTGAAGGCGGCGGGCACCGGCCTGCGGGAGCCCTTTTCCCTCTGTGAGATCGAAGCCGTGCGGCTGGAAAGCGGCGCGCCGGCCTACCGCTTCTCCGGCAAGACCGCCGACTGGGTGCAGGCGCACCGCCTGACAGCCCGGCTGTCCTTAAGCCACGAAGGCGGCATGGCACTGGCCTTCTGCACGCTGGAACAGCCGGAAACCTGAGCGCCCTGTCTGCATACAATGGAATATCGCCCCGCACTGCATAACCGCCCCGCCGCCTGCTCATACTGAGGGCAGACAGGATGCGCCGGACGCATCACATAGCGGGGCACATCCTCCGAATACAGGGAGGGAGATTCCATGGAGGTACACAGAGGAGAAGTTTTCTACGCGGACCTTTCGCCGGTGGTCGGCTCGGAACAGGGCGGCGTGCGGCCGGTGCTGATCGTGCAGAACGAGATCGGCAACCGGCACAGCCCCACCGTGATCGCAGCGGCCATTACATCCCGGCTGGACAAAGCCCGCCTGCCCACCCACATCAACATCCGGGCCGAGGATACCGGCCTTGCCAAGGACAGCGTGGTGCTGCTGGAACAGATCCGCACGCTGGATAAGCACCGGCTGCGCCAGCGCGCCGGGCAGATCACCCCGGAGGACCAAAAGCGGGTGGACCAGGCACTGGATGTGAGCCTGGGGCTGACGTCCTATTAAAACCCCTGCGCAAAAGCGGCACCCTGCTGACAGACAGCGGGGAGCCGCTTTTTTTGCCGCGCTGAACTTTCGGGAAAAAGGCGGCGAATGCACTGGTCAGCCCGCACAAAAAATGGTATACTTTTTCTATCATGCGATGCGGTCTGTGCTCGGGTGGGGCAGGCCGCAGACGCGCAGCAAAGGATGTGCTCGCCCTATGACCCGGCTTGCGTTCTGTGACGATGACCCGAACATTCACGACCAGCTGACGGCTCTGCTGGAAAAATACCGCACCCAGCGCAAGGCCGACCTGGAATGCACTGCCTTCCGCAGCCCGCTGGACCTGCTGGCCGCCATCGAGAGCGGGGCCCGCTACGACATCCTGCTGCTGGACGTCCTCATGCCGGCCGAGGACGGCATCACCGCCGCCAAGGAGATCCGGCAGTACGACAAGACGGTACACATCATCTTCCTCACTTCGTCGGCGGAGTTTGCGGTGGAATCCTATGTGGTGGGGGCCTATTTCTATCTGCTCAAGCCCATCTGGGAGGACAGCTTCTTCCCCCTGATGGATTCGGTGATGGCCGCGTGCCGCCGCGCCGAACCGCGCAGCCTGGTCCTGCGCTGCAAAAGCGGCATCTCTCGCATCGAGCTGGAAAAGCTGCTCTACTGCGAGGTGCTCAGCCGCACCCTGGTGTTCCACCTGACGGACGGCCGCATTCTGGAAAGCACCGGCAGCATGGACGAGCTGGCCCGCCAGCTGGCGGAATACCCCTGTTTTCTGCGGCCCCACCGGTCCTTCCTTGTGAACATGGAGTACATCCGCAGCATCACGGCCAAGACCCTTGTGCTGACGGACGGCGCGCAGATTCCCATCCCCCACGGCCGCGCCGCCGATATCAAGAACCAGTATCTGGAATACGCGTTCAGCCGGAAGCAGGTGATGCTATGACCGTCTCGGCCGTTCTTTCTCTGCTCAACCTCGCCTCGGTGGGCGTCTTCGGCATCGTGCTGTCCGCCGCCTTCTGCGACCTGGAATGGACCCGCCAGCGCAAAGGCATCCTGGCCGTGAGCACCGTGCTGATGCTGGCACTGCAGGCCGTGGTGAGCCTGCACTGGGGCACCGGTCTTGCCCGGTATCTGTACCCGGTCATCACCCATCTGCCGCTGTTTCTGCTGCTGGCCGTGCTCACCGGCAAATGGCTTTGGCCGCTGGTGGCGGTGCTGACAGCCTACCTGTGCTGCCAGCTGCGGCGCTGGGCCGCGCTGCTGGTCATCGCGCTGTTCCCGGCGGGCGGCACCGTGCTGCAGGATGCCATGGAACTGCTGGTCACCCTGCCGCTGCTGGCTGCACTGGTGCGCTGGTGCGCGCCGTCGGTGCGGTCGCTTTCGCACTCGCCGCTGTCGTTGCAGCTGCAGTTCGGCATCATCCCGCTTCTGAGCTACGCTTTCGATTATTTCACCCGCATCTACACCGATCTGCTCTCCAGCGGCAACCAGGCTGCCGTGGAGTTCATGCCCTTTGTGTGCAGCCTGGCCTATCTGTTCTTTGTGCTGCAGACCAACCGGCAGCAGATGCTGCGCAGCCAGCTGGAACAGACCCAGAACAGCCTGAACCTGCAGGTGGCCCAGGCCGTGCGCGAGATCGACGCGCTGCGGGAGAGCCAGCGCAAGGCCAGCACCTACCGCCACGACCTGCGCCATCACCTGCAGTACATATCATCCTGCATCGAGAACGGCCGCACCGACACCGCACAGGACTACATCCGCAGTGTCTGCAGGGAGATCGAGGCCAGCAAGGTGACGGTCTACTGCGAGAACGAGGCCGCGAACCTCATTCTCTCGGCCTTCGCTGCCCGGGCCGCGGGCTGCGGGGTGGACTTCCGGGTCCGCTCTGCCCTGCCGCAGACCCTGCCGCTGCCGGAAAGCGACCTGTGCGTGCTGCTGTCCAACGCGCTGGAAAACGCCCTGCATGCCTGCCAGCGGCAGAATGCCGCCGGGCTTCCCGCCTTTATCGAGACTTCCGCCTACGAGCAGGACGGGCGTTTTTTCCTGCAGCTGGCAAATGCCTGCAGCACACCCGTTCTGTTTGAGGACGGCGTGCCGGTGACCCGGGAGTCGGGCCACGGTCTGGGTGTGCGCAGCATCTGCGCCATCGTGGAGAAATACGGCGGCATTTACAGCTTTACCCAGAAGCAGGAGCAGTTCATCCTGCGCATCTCCATCTGACCACAGCAAGCAAAAAACGCTCCCCGGTTTCGTTTGTGAAACACGGGGAGCGTTCTGTTTTTTCAGGCAAGTGTTACAGGGTCAGTACTTTCTGGGCCAGCAGGTCAGCGGTGCATTCCTCCGGCGTCCAGGGCACAAGGACGTCCGGCTGCACACCGCGCTCGTCCACGCCTTCGCCTTCCAGCGAAGCCGCGGTGCGGCTGATGGGGTAAGTGAAGATGAACTCGTCATACTCCACCATCACCGGGTTCGTGTAGTCCAGCGTGCCCATGGTGGGGCGGCCCAGCAGAACGGCCCTGCCCTGCTGCTTTGCCAGCTGGACGAAGCGCTCGGCCTCCTGCTCACACCAGGTGTCGGTGAGCACCACCACCTTCTCGGGGCCCCGGCGCTGGATGGGCGTCTCGGCGGGGACGGGCAGCTCCTCCACCTCGTCCACCCAGCCCTTGCCGCTCTGGTCGCGGTAATAGGCCGTCAGCTGCTGGGCCATCTGCCGCAGTGCCGGGTCCTCGTCCACAAGGTAGGGCGTCAGCATCCGGATAAGCCGGGTGCAGTTCACTTTGGTGTAGTTGGTGCGGATGCGCCGGTCGCCGAAGGCTTCCGCAGCCGTGCAGTCCGCCTTCACGATGTAGGGCAGCAGCGGCAGCAGGGCTTCCTCGTCGTCGCCCGCCGCAGCACGCAGGTCCAGCACCAGACGGCTGCAGCCATCCAGCACGGCCCGGTGGGCTTCCACGAAGGCTTCCAGCGCTTCGGCGTCGTTCATGCTGCCGGGGTCCAGCAGCAGTGCGCCGCCGGGCAGCTTCCGCAGCGCCGGGGCGGCGTCGGTGTCCACCGGATACCGGGCCAGCTCCAGCATTTCCTCGGTGCCGTCGGCGTGGCGCACGGTAATGTCCCGGGCCAGCTTCAGGTAGCCGTTCCACTGCTCCCGCTCCGGCTCGTCAGCGGCCAGCAGGGGGTTGGGCAGGTTCTTCACGATGCGCTCCGGCGCGGTGCGGTTGATGGCCAGCACTTCGTCACCTGGGCGCAGGCGCGCTTCCTGCGTCACAGCGTCCACGAACATACCCTTTGCGCACCGGCGCACCGAAAAGCCACGGGAGAAGGGCACATAGCCCTCGGCGATCAGTTCAAATTTCAGGTTGCGGTCCCGCATTCCGGCGCAGTACTGGCTCACGGCCTGCAGCACCAGCAGCGAGGACATCCGCCGGTCGTAGTAGGCCTGGCCCAGCATGGTGACAAAGGGCGAGGGGTTGTGCCGCGCCTGCTTTGCCTCCCAACCGGCATAATCGTTGCGCACGGTCAGGAAAAGATCCTTCAACAGCTTGTTGCTCTCCATATCCAGCCCTCCTCGGCGGATGTTGTTGTTTCACGCAAAAGCGGCTGCTGCGCAGTGGTCTGTACAGCAGCCGCTTGTTCAATTTATTCTAACAGAAAGATCAGGCGTTGTCCACGCAGAACTGACCAGCCAGACGGCCGTGGGTGACAGCCATACCGATGGAGTTGCCTGCGCAGGGGGTGCTGTAGCCGGTGCCGTAACGGCCGCCCAGGCTGTTGCCTGCGGCGTACAGGCCCTTGATGGGGGCATAGTCCACGTCCAGAACGTTCAGGTTCAGGTCGGTCATCATGCCGTTCATGGTCACCATGCTGGGGCTTGCGCTGCGGTTGCCCAGGGTCTGTGCGCAGCCGTAGAAGGGAGCCTCGCGGATGGGGATCAGGGCGCTGGCATCCTTGCCGAACTTGTCGTCCTTGCCGGCATCGCACATGGCGTTGTACTCCTCGATGCTTGCCATAAAGGTGTCCATCTTGTCGTCGGGCACGCCCATTGCCTTGGCCAGTTCTTCCAGGGTATCGCACTTGTAGATCTTGGACATCATGCGCTCGGCCACGAAGCAGCTGCGGATGGACTGCTCCTCGCTGGAGCAGGGCAGAGCCTCCATGTCGTCGATCAGGTCCTGATAGTACTGCGGACGGCCGGCGTTGGGGCCGGAGTGCTCGATGCCGCAGGCGCAGATGCTCTGCATGAAGTTCTTATCGGTGACCAGCCAGCCGGTCTCGTTCTTCTGGCGGGCGGTGGCGGTGGAAGCACCGGTCACGTTGCCCTCGTTGCAGAAGCGCTTGCCGTCGCTGTTCAGCCACAGCATGCTGTTGGCACCCCAGGGGGTGGAGTTGATGCCGCCGCCCAGGATCATGGTGCCGCGGGGAGCCGGCTCGATCATGCCGCCTGCCCAGCACATCATCTTCAGGCTGGAGCCGTCGCGGCCGCCCATGAAGGAGAAGAAGTCCTTCTTCAGGCCGCCCTCACGCTCGTTGCGCTCCATGTACTCGTTCATCAGGGCCCAGCACATGTCTGCGTTGCCGGCGTAGTCGCCGCCGCACATCACAACGCCCATCTTGGTGTTGTACTTGACGATCTTGCCGTCGGCGTCCTTTGCGATGACGCCCACCACGTCGCCGTTGTCGTTCTGCACCAGGACCTGAGCGGCGGTGCCGTAGTACAGCTCAGCGCCGTAGTCCTGCACAGCCTTGTCCAGCTGAGCCTGCTGCACATACTTCAGCACGCTGTTGGCAGCCACGCCGTCCACCGGCTCTGCGCTGTAGGGGCCCATGAACTGGATGGTTGCGGGCCAGGTGCGGGTGCCGGGCTTGCGGGGGTAGTTGGTCTTATCCAGGCAGTCGTAGATGTTGTTGCCGGCTGCGATCTTATCGTAATCCGCGTTCAGGTGGATGATGGTCCAGCCGTCCTCGGTGTTGTCGTAGGTGTAAACGCGCTCGTCCACGCCCATCTCCTTGCAGACGTCCAGCATGTGGTCCAGGGTCTCACCGGAGTGCTGCACATACAGGCTGACGATGCCCGGGTCGGCACGGCCGCCGCTGCGGGTAACGAACTCGTCGGTGATCTGGCCCAGGTCCCAGGCCGGGATGCCGGCATCCTGTGCAAACTGGGAGTTCCATGCGCCGATGTCCTCGCCGTACCAGGCAAAGTTGTCCTGGGTCTGGGACTCGATGCCCACGACCTTTGCACCCTTCTCGGCAGCGCCCAGAACAGCAGCCACGCCTGCGTGGCCCAGACCCACGACGCACACGTCGCAGTCCACTTCGCTGTCCACGCTGTCGAAGGCGGGAGCTTCGCCCAGCCAGTCGCCGGGGCCGGAGTAACCGAACACACGGCCGTCTGCCTTGGCGGCAGCGCGGGCTTCGCCGCGGGGATCGTCGCCGTAATCAGCGCTGTTGTCTGCAGCGTCGCCGCCGGTCAGGCCGATGGCCTGCTGGATGCAGTTTGCAGCAGCTTCCTTGACAGCATTGGAGGTGACGGTTGCACCGGACACGCCGTCGATCTCAGCGCTCTGGGCATCCATCAGCATGGTCTGGAAGTCCTCGGCAGAGTTGACAGCCAGCTCGAGGGTCTCATTGGCGGTGTCCACCTTGACCTCGGTGATGGCGGTCTCAGAGAAGGTCATGGTGACGGTGACGTCGTTCATGCCCTTTGCGGTGGCAGTGTAGGTGCCTGCGGTATACACAGATGCACCGGAAGCTGCGGTGGAAGCGGCAGCAGAGGAGCTGGAGGAGTTGCAGGCAGACAGAGCACCGGCGGTGACACCGCTCATGGCGGCGGCAGCGGCGATCTTCAGAAAGCCCTTGCGCGAGATCTTTTTCATGAAATTTCTCCCTTTCCGTTTTTCTTCTTCTTTTTTCTTCGTGCGGATGTGTTGCACACACGCGATATTTTCAGTATAATGATAAAGTCTTAACAACCGGTATGTCTATTTCTTAACGATTCTTAATTTTCTTTGCCAAACCGGCAAATGGCTGTAAAATAGACCTTGAAAAGTAATTTTTGGAGCGGAGCAGAACAATGACACAATACAAGATCCTTGTCGTGGACGACAATGCGGATATCCGGGAACTGCTGGAGATCCTGCTCACCAGCGAGGGCTACGCCGTCACGCTGGCTTCCAGCGGCGAGCAGGCTTTGCAGCTGCTCAGCCCGGAGCTGGACCTCGTCATTCTGGATATCATGATGCCCGGCATCTCCGGCATCCGGGTGTGCGAGGCCATTCGCAAGCAGAGCAACGTGCCGGTGCTGTTCCTCACGGCCAAAGGGCAGGACGAGGACATCTCTCTCGGCCTGCGGGTGGGTGCCGACGACTACCTGCCCAAGCCCTTCTCCCACGCGCAGCTCACCGCCCGGGTCAAGAGCCTGCTGCGGCGCTACCGGGTGTATCAGGGCAAGAGCGAACCCGAGGAGGACGAATGGCTGGTGCGCGGGCCGCTGCGCATCAACCGCACTTATAATGAGGTAGAAAAGAACGGCCAGCCCATCGACCTGCCGGAGCTGGAATACCAGATGCTGCTGCTCATGGCCTCCCACGCGGGGCGCATCTTCTCGGCCCAGAACCTGTACGAGAGCGTGTGGAACGAGCCGTATCTCTACTCCTCCAACGGCACCGTGATGGTGCACATCCGCAAGCTGCGGGTCAAGCTGGAGGATGACCCCCAGAACCCCAAGCTCATCCAGACCGTCTGGGGAAAGGGGTATCGCTTTGGCTGATTTCTGGGAAAAGCTCTGGCACGGCCTGCGGGGCGAGCTGCTGCGCACCATCCTGCTGGCGGTCACCGTCTCCATTCTGCTGTACACCGGCCTGCAGCCGGTCTCGCGGGTGGTGCTGCAGAGCTTTTACACGAACTCTGATTTTCTGCAGACCAAGACCGACGCCGTGGGCACCCTCATCCAGCAGAATGTAGCCGAAAGCGGCATCAGCAGCCGGCAGGTGCGGCGCATCACCGACTGGTACTCGCGCGGCGACCAGCCCGGCGGCTGCATCCTGCGGGTGGAGAAGGACGGCGTGGTCATCTACGATTCCGCGCTGAACAACGTGGAGTATTACCGCACCTACAGCCAGGCCTCCAAAACGCTGGACGAGAGCGCCTACCTGCGCACCTACCCGCTGGAATTTTCCGACGGCAGCGCCACCCTGTATGCCTACGGCTACTTTGACTTTGCGGTGGACGAAGCCGTGCGCACCGCCGAGTTCTGGCTGTGCCTTGTGCTGGGCATCGGCATCGTGCTGTGGGCCGTGTGGAAAAAGCTGAACTACATGGAAACGCTGGAACAGAGCATCCGGGTGCTGGAAGGCGGCCAGCTGGATTACAAGGTCCCGGTGCGCGGCACCGACGAGCTGGCCCAGATGGCCCAGAGCCTGAACGAGATGAGCGCCTCGCTCAAACAGCAGATGGAGCAGGTGCAGCAGGCCCAGCAGCAACGGTATGAGCTGGTCACTTCCCTCTCCCACGACCTGCGCACCCCGCTGACCGCCCAGCTGGGCTATCTGGAGCTGCTGGCCGAGCACCGCTACCAGACCCCGCAGCAGCACGACGACTATCTGAACAAGTGCGTGCGCAGCTGCCAGAGCGTCATTGAGCTGAGCAACGGACTGTTCCGCATCGCCAGCGGCGAAGCGCCCCGCCGGGAGCTCCGGCTGGAAGCGCTGGACGCGCCGGAAGTGTTTTTGCAGGTGTTCGCCGAAAAGCTTTCCCTGCTGGAAGAACAGGGCTGGCAGGTGCAGTACCCGGAAGCCGACTGCCCCGCGTGCACCCTGCAGCTGGACGTGGGCGCGCTGTGCCGCATCGCGGACAATCTGGTGTCCAACCTGCAGAAATACGCCGACCCTGCCCAGCCCGTCCGGTTCGGCATCACCCGGGAGGGAGACAGCCTGTGCGTGCGCCTTTCCAACGCGGTGCGCGCCACCCCGCAGGGCGACTCCCACGGCGTGGGGCTGAAAAATGTGGAAGCCATGATGGCCCAGATGCACGGCCGCGTCCGCCGCAGCGAAGGCGGCGGACGCTTCTGCCTGACGCTGTATTTCCCGCTCTGACCCATTGCAGCAAAAAACTCCCCGGAAGTGTGTTTTGGACACGCTTCCGGGGAGTTCTTTTGTTTTTTATCGCATCAGCGCGCGGGCCTGCTGTCCACAAGCGGCATGATGCTCTCCGGCGCAGCGGCAAGGCACTGCGGTGCGGCCGGAGCGGCAGCATCAAGGTTTGCCTTGCTCACCTTCCACCACAGGCGGGTGGTGCCGTCGGGGGCCGCAAAGATCACGTTCCAGTCAAAGGGGTTCTCGCTGGTGGAAAGGCGCTGCACGGGCAGGGCGTTCGGTGCGCCCGGCGCACAGGGCGCAAAGTCGTGGGCGCGGATGCCCACGGCGGTACAGCCCTCGGGCACCCGGGCGGCAAGATGCAGCGGCGCATTCCACCCGGTCAGCTGCACCGTGTGCTCGTCCACCCGGGTGCAGGGCAGGATGTTCTTGCACCCGGTCAGCCGGGCGGCGGTGGTGCTCTGCGGGTCCGCAAACACCGCTTTGGTGGCACCGGCACGCAGCACCCGGCCGCCGTCCATCACGATCATCTCCGGGCACAGGCGGTAGGCCTCGTCCCGGTTGTGGGTGACGAGCAAGGCTGTGCCGGAAAAACCGGCCAGCAGTGCCCCCACTTCACCTTCCACTTCCTCGCGCAGGTAGCTGTCCAGCGCGCTGAAGGGCTCATCCAGCATCAGGATCTTCGGCTTGCCCACCAGGATGCGGGCCAGCGCGGTGCGCTGCTGCTGCCCGCCGGAAAGCTCCGCCGGGCGGCGGCTGGCCAGTTCTTCCAGCCGCATGGCGCGCAGCATTTCTTCGCAGCGGGCCTTGCGGGCGGCTTTGTCTTTTTCGGCTTTCAGGCCGCAGAGGATGTTCTGCTCCACGGTCATGTTGGGGAACAGCGCGTAGTTCTGGAACAAAAGGCCGACGCCGCGCTGCTGGGGCGGCAGGTCGATGTGCTGTTCGCTGTCGAACAGCACCCGGCCGTCCAGCACGATGCGGCCCATGTCCGGCTTCACGATGCCCGCGATGCAGCGCAATGTCATGCTTTTGCCGCAGCCGGACGCGCCCAGCAGGGCCGTGGCGGTGTCGCCTGCGGTAAACTCCGAACGCAGGGTGAAGCCGTTCAGCTTCTTTTCAATGTTCACTTCCAGGCTCATGCGCGGCCCCCCGCTTTCTGTTTTTTCTCCAGCAGGTTCACGGCCAGCAGCACCACGGCGGAGATGACGATATCCACCAGCACCCAGCGCATGGCCCCGGCTTCGTCGTTGGTGCGCCAGAGCTGGTACACGGTGGTGGCGATGGTAGCCGTTTTGCCGGGGGTGTAGCCCGCGATCATGCTGGTGGCACCGTATTCGCCCAGCGCCCGGGCAAAGGCCAGCACCGTCCCGGCCAGGATGCCCTGGCGGCAGTACGGCATCCGCACCCGCCAGAAGATCCACGCCCCCGACTGCCCCAGCGTCTGGGCCGACCAGGCCAGCGTTTCGTCAAAGCTCTCAAACGCGCCCCGGGCCGTGCGGTACATCAGCGGGAAGGCCACCACGATGGACGCAAAGATGGCGCTGTACCAGTTCATGACCAGCTTGACGCCGAAATGCTCCATGAAAAAGATGCCCAGCGGCCGCTTTGCGCCAAAGAGCAGCAGCAGAAAGTAGCCCACCACCGTGGGCGGCAGCACCATGGGCAGGGTGAGGATCACATCCAGCACGCCTTTCACGGTGCGGGGCAGCTTTGCGATATAGTAGGCGGCAAAAATGCCGAGGAAGAACACCGCTGCGCAGCTGATGAGGGCGATGCGCAGGCTGTTCCATAAGGGATACCAGTCCATAGGCCTTACACTGCGGTGAAGCCGACCTTGGCGAACACGTTGGCGGCCTCGGTGGACTGCAGGTAAGCGAGGAAGGCCTTGGCGGCGTCCGCGTTGGGGGCGTTCTTCAACACAGCGGCGGGGTAGATGACCTGGCCGCACATCTCCTTGGTGGCCTCGTCCACGGGGGTCAGGCCTGCGCTGTAGGCGTCGGTGCAGTAGACCACACCGGCGTCCACACTGGCTTCGCTGATCTGGGTGGTGACTTCCTTGACGTTGGAGCCGTAGGTGATGACACCGGCAGCGGCCAGTGCTTCCTCGTCGAGGTCGTAGTAAGCCAGGATCTTCTGGGTGTACTGGCCCACGGGCACATCGCTGTTGCCCATGCAGAACAGGATATCCTGCGCCTTCAGGTGCTCGGCCAGGTCGTCAAAGCTGTCGATGCCCTTATCATTGCCTTCCGGCACGCAGAGCACCACCTTGTTTTCCAGCAGGTCCACGCGGGTATCGCTGTCCACGAAATCCAGGCCTTCGGTGTTCACATCGGCGGAAGCAGTACTATCCAGCTGGTTCATCTGCTTCTGACCGGCCGAGATGAACAGATCACAGTCGGCCCCCTCCTGGATCTGGGTCTTCAGGGTGCCGGAGGAATCAAAGTTGAAGCGGAAGGTCACGCCCGGGTGATCGGCCGAGTAGGTCTCGGCGATGGCATTCAGCGTCTCGGTGAGGGAAGCGGCTGCAAACACGATCAGCTCCACGCTCTCACCGGCAGCTTCGGAAGAAGCAGCGGCAGAACCTGCTGCGGAAGATGCAGTGCCGGAAGCAGAGCCGCTGCAGGCGGTCAGCGCGATGGATGCGCCGGCAGCACCGGCAGCCGCCAGAAAGCTGCGGCGGGAAATTTTGGTCTTGTTCATGATAAACTCTCCTGTGTTTGATGGTTTTGGGTGTTCGATACGGTACAGGATGCGGTGCCGCCCACCGAAATAAGCCCCCAGAACGGGCACAAATTATCACATGGAAAAGCATACAAAAAAACGGCCGGGCCGTCAAGCGGCAAACCGGCCAAAAATAACGCGTGGAACGGTTCAAATTGTGAATCGTCCTGCAAAAGTACGACTTCATCTGCTGTGTACGAGCATCACCTGCGGGCGCACTCGCCGTCCAGACCGGCGGCAAGGCGGATGCCGTGGGCAAGGCTGGGCAGGATGTATTCCAGATTCTCCTTTACGGCCTTGGGGCTGCCCGGCAGGTTGACGATGAGCGTCTTGCCCCGCAGCACGCTGGCGGCGCGGCTCAGCATCCCGCGCGGAGTGATGGTAAGGCTGTGGTACCGCATGGCCTCGGCAATGCCGGGGGCGTTGCGATCGGCTACCGACAGGGTAACTTCCGGCGTGATGTCCCGGGGCGCAAAGCCGGTGCCGCCGGTGGTGAGGATCAAGTTCACCTGGCGGCCGTCGGCCAGCCGCAGGAGCTGGGCTTTCAGCTGGGCGGCATCGTCCGGCAAAAGCAGTGCTTCCTCCACCTTGTAGCCCGCGGCCGTGAGCATTTCCACAATGAGCGGGCCGCTTTCATCCTCCCGCTCGCCGCGGCTACCTTTATCCGAAAGGGTGATGACCGCCGCCCGCAGGGGCAGGTCTGCCGGGGTGGGCAGCAGGGTCATTTCGTCGCCGGTGCGGATGGTGCCGCCTTTGACCACCCGGGCGAACACCCCCTCGCGGGGCATGATGCAGTCGCCGGTCTGCCTGCGGATGGCGCAGTCGCTGTGGCACTCCTTGCCGATCTGGGTCATCTCCAGCACGGCGTCCCCGATGGCAAAAAAGCTGGGCACCGGCAGGGCGGCAAAGTCGAAGCCTTCCACCACCAGATTTTCGCCAAAGGCACCGTAATCCACCCAGATCTTCGCGCGGAAAGCCTCGATCTTTTCTGCACTCAGCAGGCTGACCTGCCGGTGCCAGCTGCCGCCGTGGGCGTCGCCCACGATGCCCCACTCCGGGGTCAGCACCGCGCTGGGCACAGCCGTCTTGGCGGTGCCGCGCCGGGGGCTGGTGCAGATGGCCAGAATTTTTCCCATGATGTTTATCCTCCGATCTGGTACATGCCGCGGGTGGCAGGCATGGAGCGGTCCTCAAAATGGTGCTCGCGGGGCTTTTCAAAAACGGCTTCCCGGATGGCCTGCAGAAGCTGCTCATCGGATGCGCCGCCGCGCAGCAGGGCGCGCAGGTCGGTGCCCGTTTCGCTGGCAAGGCAGGGGCGCAGAAAGCCCTGGCTCGTCAGACGCACCCGGTTGCAGGACCCGCAGAATTTGCCGTGCACCGCCGCGATGAAGCCCACGCTCCCCTGCCAGCCGGGCGCGGTATAGTACACCGCCGGGCCGTCGCCGAAAGCTGCACCGGACACCGGCCGCAGCTGCGGCCAGCGGCGGGCAAGGCGGGCCAGCAGTTCCGGGCAGGAAAGGCTGGGCAGCCCGGCCCCAAAGCCGATGGGCATCATCTCGATGAACCGCACCTGCAGCGGGTATTCCTGTGCAAGGGCCGCAATGGTTTCCATTTCACCCTCGTTCACGCCCGCCTGCGGCACACAGTTCAGCTTGACCGGGATGCCGCTGGCAAGGGCGGCCCGGATGCCTTCCAGCACATGGGCCAGCTCGTCCCGGGCGGTGATGCGCCGGAACGTCTCCGCGTCCAGCGTGTCGAGGCTGATGTTCACACTGTCCAGCCCCGCTGCCAGCAGGGCGGGCAGCTTTTCGGCCAGCCGCACGCCGTTGGTGGTCATGGTGACCTTGCGGATGCCGGGGGTGGCTTTCAGCCCGGCCACCAGCTGCTCCACCCCCGGGCGCACCAGCGGTTCGCCGCCGGTCACGCGCACGGTGTCCACGCCGCACCGGGCGAACAGCGCCGCCAGCCGCAGGAATTCTTCATAGGTCAGAATGTCCCCGTGGGCAAGCTTTGGCACGCCCTCCGGCATACAGTAGCGGCAGCGCAGGCTGCACAGGTCGGTGACAGACAGGCGCAGGTAGTAGATGTCGCGGCCGTATGCGTCAAACATAGCCGCCCTCGGCCCGGACGTAGTGCCCGCTCTTGCCGCCGGTCTTTTCCACTAAGCCTATCTCGCCCAGCTCCATGCCCTTGTCCACGGCCTTGCACATGTCGTAGATGGTGAGCAGCGCGGTGGAAACACCGGTGAGGGCTTCCATCTCCACGCCGGTGACGCCGGTGGTTTTCACGGTGCACACCGCCTCCACTGCCTGCCGCTCGGACAGCAGCGTGAAGTCCACGCTGACTTTGGTCAGCGGCAGCGGATGGCACAAGGGGATGAGCTCACTGGTGCGCTTGGTGGCCATGATGCCTGCAATGCGGGCCACGCCCAGCACGTCACCTTTTTTCACGGTGCCGCGCTCCACGGCAGCAAAGGCTTCGGCGTTCATGGTAATGATGCCCCGGGCCACGGCCTGCCGGGCCGTGACGGGCTTCTCGCTCACGTCCACCATCACGGCATTGCCGGCGGCATCAAAATGGGTCAGATTGGTTTCAGTCATAACGATTATATCTTTCAAATTAAAATAAATCAAATCAGTAAGCCGGTCTCGCCCTCTCCGTCATCACTTGCGTGATGCCACCTCTCCCAAAGGGAGAGGCAAGAAGCTTCTCTCAGCCCTTGGCTCCCCCTTTGAGGAAAGACTTCCCCCGGCCGGGGGAAGATGTCGCATAAGCGACAAAAGGGGGACTCTGGCGCGTCAGCGCCTGAGAGGGTTCTCAGCAGTGCCCGAAGCCGCAGTTGGGCCAGCGGCACTCGGCGCAGCCCAGGCACAGGCCGCCTTCGCCCAGGCGGGCAATGTCCTCGGCGGTGATGGGGTCGTCGGCCAGCAGGCGCGGCAGCAGCAGGTCAAAAATAGTGCGCTTGGCGTACATCACACAGCCGGGCAGGCCGCACACCGGCACGCCGTCCAGATAACTCACGAGGAACATGGCCCCCGGCAGCACCGGCGCACCGTAGGTGATGATCTCTGCCCCGGTGTTCTTGATGGCCAGCGGGGTGCGGTCGTCGGGGTCCACGCTCATGCCGCCGGTGGTGAAGATGAGTTCGCACCCTGCGGCTTTCGCTTCCAGAATGGCGGCGGTGATGCCGGCGGGGTCGTCGTCGCAGGTCTTGTGGTAGGTCATCTCGCAGCCGTATTCGGCCAGTTTGCCCACCAGAATGGGGGTGAATTTATCCTCAATGCGGCCCTTGAACACCTCGCTGCCGGTGGTGATGACCGCGAACTTCTTCGGGTGGAAGGGCAGCACGTTCAGGATGGGTTCCGGGCCTGCTGCGGCCTGCATGGCGTCCATCTTCTCCTGCTCGATCACCAGCGGGATGATGCGGGTGCCGGCCAGCTTCTGGCCCTTTTTCACGGGCAGGTCGCCGTGGATGGTGGCGATCATCATCTGGGGTGTGCGGTTCACGGCCAGCAGCGCGGCGCGGTCGATCTTCAAAAGGCCGGCACAGTCGGCGATGAGCTCGATCTTGCCCTCCTTCGGCTCGGTGCCATGGATGTTGCGGCCCGCCGCTGCTTTGTACAAAAGGGCGGCGGCTTCGTCCTCGTGCAGGATGCCGGGGCGCTTTTCCCAGACATAGAGGTTCTCTTTGCCGATGGAGAGCAGCACCGGGATATCCTCCGGCTGCACGATGTGCCCCTTGCGGAAGCGGGCTCCCTTGAACTCGCCGGGGATGATCTGGGTGATGTCGTGGCAGAGCACCTGCCCCACCGCGTCTTCGGTACGGATCAGTTTCATGGTGTGCCTCCGTTACAGCGTGGGCATCTGGGCAACGAGCCAGTCCACCAGTGCCTGGGTATCCTCCAGCCCGAAATTCGCGCCCGGGATGTCGCCCACCACCGCCAGCGGCTGGATGGACTCCGGCGCGGCCGAGACCGCGCTGCGCACCACTTCGATCTTGGGCCAGCCGCTGTTCTGGAAGCCTTCCAGCAGCACCAGGTCGTAGCCGTGGCGCTCAAACAGGGCCAGCAGGTCCTGCTCGGTCAGGCGGAACTCCTCCGTCAGCAGGTAGCGCTGCCCGGAGTACACGGCCACGCCCTGGGCCCCGGCCTCCCGCAGCCGGCGGCCGTCGGTGCCGGGCGCATCCGGGGCAAAATCGCCGCCGTCGTGTTTGATGACCCCCACCTTCAGCCCGCGGCCGCGCAGGATGGGCAGCAGTTTTTCCAGCAGAGTGGTCTTTCCGCTGCCATGCACGCCGCTGACGGCCAGCACCGCCGGGCGTTTCAGCTCAAGCTGATCGGCCAGAGCCTGTTTCGATTCACTGTACAAAGCAAAGCACCTCGTTTTCTCCTTTTCCGTGCAGCTTCCGGTTTGTTTGAATGTTACCAGCATATCGGTTTTGCGTCAAAAAGTCAAGGCCGCAGCCGTATCTGCCTGCAAATGGCCGCACTGCCAAAACCGCCCCGGCTTCCTGTTGCGGAAACCGGGGCGGTTCGTTATGCTTTCTCGGTGCTTTTCATGCGCACATTTTCAGGCCCGTTCCAAACAACATGTGCAGATTTCCTTCTTCCATGCAACAGGGCATGAGCGGTTATTCTTCTGCCTGCTTTACAGGTGCTTTTTTCCTGCGCCGGATCAGAACGGTGCCGCCTGCCAGCACCACGGCCGCTGCGGCGGTCACAATGACCCAGGCCGGGACGCTGCTGCCGGGCACGACGGCCAGCTCTGCGGCATTCCCGGGCAGATCGAAGGCCAGATAGCTGCCGATCGTCTCGGTGCTCAGCTGCTTCCAGCTGCCGTCCTGCTTTGCATAAACCTTGTACTTTTTGCCGACTTCAAGGGGCAGATAGCGCACGGTATGGCTCTCCTGCCCGTCGTCCGGGATGGTGAGCTGCCAGCTTTCAACGACATTGCGCAATTCTCCGGGCAGATCCCGCACCGAGACGGTCAGGCTGTCGCGGTCGCCGAACGATCCCTTGGCAAAGAAGACCGGCCGGCCTCGCGCTCATAGATGCTGGCAAGGGCGGTGATATAATCCGTATACACCGCTTCCACCACCGTATCCAGATGCAGATCCGTCAGTTTCGTGGTGCTCCAGCGGGCGGCGCAGCCCTCCTTTGCGGGCAGTTCCGGGTAGCCGGATTCATCCAGAGAATCGCCGTATTCCAGGTTCACCCGACCCAGAACATGGTCTTCATCCTTGAAGGTCACGGTGATCTGCCCGAACCGCTTGGGGGCGTTTTCCAGTGCGATCAGCGTCTCATAATCGGTGGGCTCTGCCTGACCCGCCTTGCTCAGGCGGTCGATGTCCCGCAAAGTGTCGGAGACGAACAGGTTGCCGCTGAAGGTGCCCTCCATCCCGCCGGACTACCACCACTTTCTGCGGGACTTCTACACCGAAGCCTTCGCCGGCATTCTGGTCAACTGGTTCCGCGAGAGCCATACCCCCGAAGAAAAGGAGAACACCATCGCGTATCTCTCCCAGTTCGTGATGACCTCGCTGCCCGCCGTGCTCCGCCAGAACGGCAAATAACTCCGCATTGCTCCCCATTCGTGCCGTTTTGTTGGTTTTCCTGCGGCAAAGATTCTGTTATCATGGAGACACTCTAACAGAAAGAAGCCGTTTTTCATGACAGAACACCGTTATCAGATCCAGGTCTCCACCCAGCTCGGCATGCGCCGGGGGACGCTCACATGGACCGAACAGGGCAGCGCATTGCAGGGGACGCTGCACTTTCTGCACCGGGCAAATCCGTTTTCCGGGCAGGTCTGCTCTGCCGGTCGGCGCGTCTTTTCCGGCCAGATCCAGACCCTTGTCTCCCGCATTTCCTATCAGGCCGACTGCTTTCTGACCGGCAGCGGCCTGACGGGCACTTTCCACACGGCATCCGGCGATTACTCCATCGTCGGGGAAGCGTTCGGGCCGGAAAGCACCCTCAGCGAAGAAACGACCTGAGTCCTCTGTCCGCGCTTCTTTGGCAGGATCATCGCTGTTTTACTCCCCCAAAAAGCCGGAAATCATTCTTTCTTGCAGCAAAAAGCCCCTCGGTTTCTGTAATAGAAGCCGAGGGGCTTTGTTTGCTTTATTTGTGCTTTTTATTGACGCTTCTCAGGCCCTCACACAATTACTTGCGGGGGTTCTTGATAGCAGCCTGAGCGGGTGCCAAAATTACAGAGCGTTCCTCGCTTCATTCGTTCTATGCGATCACTCTCAATCTCATAGCCTTTTTTCAAATCCGCCATGGATCAGAGGACCTACAAAGAATGTGACGAAGGCATTGGGATCTTGCTCGTGAATAATTTCCTGCAGCTCCCCGATTTCATACTTGTTCACGGCACAGAAAAGGATCTTCTTAGGGTGGTTGGTGTACGCACCGTATCCGTTCCAGAAGGTGACGCCGCGTCCCATCTTCTGCAGGATTTCAGTCTGCACAGTGGAAACATCCGTAAATATCAGGGCCGCCACATTGATGTTCTGATCGTGAAACCTATCTGCCACCGTATACAGGATTGCCACAAAGATGATGGAGTACATCGTAGTTTCCAAATCAAAAAGGAATAGGCAGACCGAAAAGAGAACCGCATTGACATAAATGGAAAGCCGTCCGCTTTTAAAATCCGGGTATTTCTTTACCAGGCACATGCATGCAATGTCCATGCCGCCGCAGCACCCACTGCCCCGCAGCGCATAGCCGACACCTACACCACAGAGAATAGCGCCGAAGATACAGTTCAGCAGCACATCCTCCACAAGGGGTGCTTTGAGCGGCGGAAGTACTGAGAGAAGCAACGTCTGCACTGCTACCGAGAGCATGGTTTTGATGCAGAACCTGCGGCTCATGACCCGGTATCCTATCAGGAACAGCGGTACATTGATGAGGAAATTGATCATACCAACAAGGTTTGCATCACTGCGGATCGCAATGAACCTGCGCAGAAAAATCTCTATAATCTGAGCCAGGCCAATCACACCGCCAAAGTTGATACCATTGGGGGTAACAAACAGGTAGATACCCAAAGTCAGCAGTGTGGAGCCAAATATCAGATCAAAATACTGCTTATATGCTTTATTCATAGCATTCTTCCCGAATCTTCTGTGCATACCAGCCAAAAGAATCTTTTTTGTAGCGGGCGAGGTCTCCGGTGCCGTCGTTATGTTTATTTACATAGACCAGTCCGTACCGCTTATCCATTTCACCGCCGCCCGCGCTGACCAGATCGATGATGCCCCAGACCAGATATCCCATGCAGGGAATGCCGTCCTCCAGAACTGCTTTTTTCATCTGGGTGATATGAGCATCGAGATACTCCACCCGGTAGGGGTCATGGACGGAACCGTCCACTTCCAGAGTGTCCTCCACGCCCAAACCGTTTTCCACAATGAACAGCGGCTTGTGATAGCGATCATACAGATCATTCATGGTCACGCGCAGGCCGACCGGGTCGATCTGACGTCCCCATTTCGTGATCTGCAAATACGGGTTGCGCAGGGTAGTAATGGCGTTGCCATCCGCCACATTTTTCAGATGCTCCGGATCCGTGGAGATCAGCCTGGAGGAATAGTAACTGAATCCCAGAAAATCGCAGGTGTTCTGAGCCAGAAGTTCGTCATCACCCGGCTGTTCGTCCAGCGTGATGCCCAATTTTGCAAAGTAATTCCGGGCAAATCCGGAGTAACAGCCGTTCAATTGGACATCCGGAAAAATGTAATTTTTGTTGTTACTGATACGTGCTTCCATCACATCATTGGGGTTGCAGGAATAGGGATAAAAGCTTCCGGCCGCCATCATGCATCCGATTCGGAAATCCGGGTTGATTTTTTTACCGGTCCGCACCGCGCAGGCACTTGCCACCAGCTGGTTATGCGCGGCATTGTACACGATCTGATTGAACTCCGGGTCGTCCTTGTCCACCAGCAGGCCACCGCCCAGATAAGGGATGTGAGTGATCATGTTGATCTCATTGAAGGTCATCCAGTATTTTACCAGATTCCGGTAGCGGTCAAACACGGTGGCAGCGTATTTTTCATACAGTGCGATCAGCCTGCGGTCTGCCCAGGCACCGTATTTCCGGATCAGGGCTTCCGGCACATCAAAGTGGCACAGGGTGACCACCGGCTCTATCCCGTACCTACGACACTCCGTAAACAGCTCCTCGTAAAAACGCAGGCCATCTTCGTTCGGGGCGTTCTCTTCCCCGGTCGGATAGATCCGCGTCCATGAAATGGACAGACGCAGCGCCTTGATCCCGATTTCTGCAAGAAGGCGGATATCCTCTTTGTATCGATGATAAAAATCAATTGCTTCCCGGCTAGGATAATAATCGTACTGCGTTTCCAGAATGTTTCCCGGATGCAGCATGGCATTCCATCTGCCGTGGGCTGCATCCGGCAGAAAGTCAGCAGACGCAGGCAGCCTGCCGTCTTCCTGCCAGGCACCCTCGCACTGGTTAGCAGCAAGTGCTCCACCCCACAAAAAATCGGACGTTAGTTTCATAATACCTCCAACGCCCCGGGACGCATGCGCTCCCCGGGGCGAACAAAATTTTGAGATCAGTGTTTCTTCAAGATTTCCTCGTCAAAGCCAAAGAGAATCGTAAGTACACAGGATGCTACGATCGTCACGATGATTGCAATAACCATAGCCACGATGGTATCCTCAAAGATCGGCAGGGCAAACAGGGAGGAAGAACCATACTCGTAGTTATGGGCACCCAGCAGAGCGGCCACGACACCACCGATGGCGCCGCCGAGGGAAACAGCCCACATAGGTTTCTTCAGCGGCAGGTTAAAACCGTAAATGGCCGGCTCGGTCACACTAGCAAAGATGCAGCCCACTGCAACGGACAGTGCTTCGGATTTGATTTCCTTGTCCTTTGCCTTGATGGCGATGCCCAGAGAAGCGCCGCCTTCTGCCATGTTGGACAGCAGCATACCGGGGCGGAACAGGGGATCAAAACCATTTTCCGACAGCAGCTGGATCATGGGAGCTCCCAAGGTCATGTGCATACCGGTCATGACCATGTAGGGGAACAGAGCCGTAAACAGAGCAACCGTGATGGGGCCTGCAATGTTATACAACCACAGGATCGCGGCGGTGACATAGGTGCCTGCCAGCTGACCCAGAGGCGCCAGTGCAAGGATCGAGACGGCATAGGTGGCGGCCATTGTCAACGTACCGACAAAGATAGGCTTGAACACACCGGGGATCACTTTGTTCAGGAATTTTTCCACATAATACGCAACGATTGCCAGCAGCAGCGCAGGAAGCAGAGAACTGCCGTATCCTTTCAGGGCAACATTGATACCAAACATGGTGACTGGATCGCCAGCACTTACAATAGCCGTCCATTCAGGAGCAACCAGTGCACCGGCCACGACCATGGAATATGTGGGGGTCGCGCCCAGTTTCTTGGCCGCTCCATAAGCGACCAGAATGGGCATGAAGTAAAACACCGCATTACCCACGATGCTCAGCAGCGTATAGGTAGAGCTGTCCGCAAAGGGAGCATAAACCTTGGAGATCAGCAGCAGGAACACCTTGATCATACCGCCGCCGATCAGTGCCGGAACCATAGGCTGTACGGCAGCGGAAATGTAACCAATCACTGCCTGCCCAACCGAAATCTTTTCGCCTTTCAGGTCACCGTCCAGTTTTTCGTCCACAGCACCGCCATCGCTGTAGCCCAGCTTCAGCACTTCTTCATAAACCTTCAGCAGATCCTTGCCGATGATGACCTGCAGCTGGCCGCCCTGATAGGTGACGCCCAGCACACCATCCAGATCATTGATGGCTTTCTGGTCTACCTTCTTGACGTCCTTGACCGTCATGCGCAGACGGGTCATGCAGTGAAATACGGAAGTAACATTTTCCTTTGCTCCAGCCAACGTCATGATATTCTGCGCCAACTGTTTGAAATCTTTTGCCATTGTAACATCCTCCAAAAAATCTTCCTGGATGGTAACGGACAGAATGTTCCGGTTCAGTTCCGTACCGGAAACCCCATCCAAACGGTTCAGTTCTTCTAAATCTGCCATACCGCTGTCTTTCACAGTGATATACAGGTGCTCTCCGTCAAAACGTTTTCGTGCAACATTGCCTTCACCACCGATGTGATGTATGATAGTTTGAAAGAATGCATCCTGTTTCATGGCTGATCCTCCTGATTTTTTATCTGAAAAACGATGCGGGCCCTGCACCGCTGTTCATTCAATATGTAATAAAAGATCCGGGCACAAAGCGCCTTCAAACTGCCTGAAAACGCAGGCGTTTTCAGGTCGGATGCGCTCTGTCCCCGGATCACGTCCCGCAAATGGCGAGTGCCGCTCCAAGCAACGGAAGCTGTTTATGTATTTTTCTGGCAGACGCGGTTGATATGCAACATCAAATAGAGAAGTTCCTCATCGTTACAGCACCAATTCTCCTGCTTTTGCAAGAAAGCCGCAATCTTTTTAGCACAGATATATGTTTTAGGGTAATCATTGGCCAGCATCTTTACCATGCTGCCACTCCCCGTTTCGCTCTGAGTACCGCTCATCAGCCGTTGGATGAGATAGCGGATATGCATCGTGAACCGGTAGTAACTGTAGCTGTCCTTATCCAGTTTCAGGTTCATTTCCCGCTCCACAATGGACTCCATGCCTTCCTGAATCTCCAACGCCTTTACGAGGGAATGGATCTCGCTGTTTTCGATTTCAGCATTGATCAAATGCATTGCAATGCTGACCGCTTCGGAATCCGGAAGTGAGACCCCCGTGTATTCCTTCAGGATATCCAATGCTTTTACGCCCAGATCAAACTCATTGGGATACAGATGACGGATATCATAGGCAATGGGGATCGTCAGGTTCAATCCGCTGCGAAAGCGCTCCACCGCAAAGTTCAGGTGGTCGGCCAGCGTCAGCGGCAGGTTGGAGTTAAGGGTCGTATTCAGTACGACCTGCGCATCTTCTGTAATGTCGGCACTCGCCAGAAGAATCTCCTGCGGAAGAGTACTGATCATCTCAAAATAACGCGGGTCGATATCGTAAAACGTGCGGTCTATCCGCGACATATCCGTCAGTTCGTATGGAACCGCCGGAAGCCCGATGCCCTTACCAATCACGATCAGTTCCTTCCCGCGGGAGTCCTGAGCAACAGCGGCACTGTTATTGATTTTCCGAACAATTCGCATAGCACCCATCCCTCTCCGTTTCGGATAAAGAAAAAACCTCGGACTGCAGTCACAATTATACCTGCAGGTATAGACGCTCTACCGAGCACTATCCTTTGTTCACAAGTACAACTGACGCTTCCGAGGAATCACGTGTTGTAATAAGATGTTAACATAAAATTCATAGAGATTCCATTCGCCTTTTTTACAATTTTATCGGTCATTTTTTGTGCATAAATACTTCTTCTTTTAACTTTAAACCATTCATAAGTCCACCACCTTATTCGACCGATGTACGCTTTCTTTTCTATTATTGGAACCTCTTCCCGCTTACAAAACAAGATGCAAAAAAGCTCTTAGCCTCCATTACAGAAGCCAAGAGCTTTTTTCTTCTTTGTCCTATCAGATTTTATTTCCGGGGAGACTTAATCGCAGCCTGGGCGGGTGGCAAAATTACAGAGCGTTCGCACGTACTCACATCTGGTACAGTGCCACCATCAGCGGCATCGTGACGATACACAGCAGGGTCGTTACCACATTGATAGCGCTGGCGTAGTCTGCATCTTTGCCGTACACCTGCGCCATCTGGGTCAGTGTGGATGCGGACGGCGTGCAGATGGCAAGCAGTGTAACCAGCAGTATTGTTCTGCCCTCCGGCACTAGTGCTGCAAGGCCGCTGTATTTCAACAGTACGATTCCTATCAGCGGGATGCCCACCAGACGCAGCAGTGTGATCCACCATAGTCTGTGATAGCTCATCAGTTTTTTCAGGTCCATTTCTGCGATCAGCATACCGAGTATCAGCATTCCCATTGGACCAACCATACTGCTGATCGAATCTACCGCATCCTGCACCGGTGTAGGCAACTGGATCTGCAGCAGGAACAGCAGCACCCCAGCAAAAATGGCGATCATGTTGATATTGGTCAGAATCTTTTTCAGGTCGATTCCTTTTTCTCCGCAGAGCTTCATTTTAGCATGGCTCCACAGCAGAAAAAGCTGCACCGAAAGAAATGCGCTGGTGTAAATGACCCATTCCTTGCCCAGAATGGCCGTCACAATGGGAATAATAAGGTTCCCTGCATTGGAATAGATCAGCGAGGTTTCCTCTACACCATCCAGTTTCAGCACCTTACCCAGAAAACCGACCACCACGATCAGCACCAGATGCAGCAGCACTGCCGTAGCCAGTGCCAGCAGCAGACCGTTCAGAATCTCGGGCTGATACTTCACCTGAAACGACGAGATGATCACACATGGCATGACCAGATACAATGAGATCATGGAGAGCACCTTGCTGTCCCGACTGCGGACGATGCCGCAGCGCACCAGCACAATGCCCAGAGCCATGACCAAAAACAGCGAAAGGATCTTTTTTGCCAGAATCAAACTTATCATATCGATATTCCTTTGCGGCAGCTGTTGTACGTGCTGCACCCTCACACAAAAAAATCAAGTGCAGTATTTTTCTTGTTGTTTTGAAAAATACTGCACCGATCTTTTTTATTTGATTAGTCCTCGGCGGGAAGTTCCAGATCCTGTCCGTTGGAGGCGATCACCTTTTTGTAATACTCGAAGGAATCTTTCTTCCGACGCTGCAGGGTTCCGTTGCCCTGATTATCCTTATCCACATAGATAAAACCATACCGTTTTTCCATCTCGCCAGTGCCGGCACTCACGATATCGATGGGCCCCCACCAAGTGTAGCCGAAGATATCACAGCCGTCAGCCACAGCCTGCTGCAAAGCTTCGATGTGCTTTTTGAGGTACTCCATGCGGGCAGTATCGCGGATGCGGCCATCCGAGTCAATGGTGTCTGCCGTACCAAGGCCGTTTTCAGCAATGAACATGGGCTTCTGGTAGCGGTCATACAGTTCGTTGCAGACGAATCGCAGTCCCACCGGGTCGATTGGCCAGCCCCACTTGGATTTTTCCAGATAGGGATTGTCCGCACCTACGTGACCGCCCGTATTGGAGCGGATCTTCATGCCAGCAATGTGGGTAGAGGTCATGTAGTAACTGAAAGCCAGATAGTCGTTGGTATTCTGTGCAATCAGCTCAAAATCACCCGGCTCCATCTGCACCTGTACGCCCAGCTCTTCCCACTTGCGATCGATGTAAGAGGGGTAACGGCCGCGCAGCATCACATCCGAGAAGAACAGCGAACGCTGACGAAGCTGATAGGTTTCCATCACATCCTCCGGGCGGCAGGTGTTGGGATATGCTGTGCTCAAAGACAGCATGCAGCCGATCTTTGCACCCGGTATCATCTCATGGCAGGCTTTGACAGCCAGTGCATTGGCCACAAACATATTGTGTGCAGCCTGATACTGCCGCTGCGGTGCATTGGCATCATCTGCCACCACCATGCCGGCTGCCAGATAAGGCAGCTTGAGGGTGTTGTTGATCTCGTTGAAAGTCATCCAGTACTTGACCTGATCCTTGTAGCGCTCAAACAGCACCTTGCAGTAGCGCTCAAAGAAGCCGACCAGCTTGCGGTTGTCCCAGCCGCCGTACTTTTTGACCAGCGCCAGCGGAGTCTCAAAGTGAGAGATTGTGATCACCGGTTCAATGCCCCAGCGGTGCAATTCCCGGAACATATCCTCGTAGTAGCTCAGACCCTTCTCGTTGGGCTCGGCATCGTCGCCGTTCGGGAAAATGCGACTCCATGCAATGGAGGTGCGCAGGCACTTCATGCCCATCTCGCCAAACATGGCAATGTCTTCTTTGTAGTGATGGTAGAAGTCGATGGCTTCATGGGAGGGATAGACGCGGCCCTCATGCAGCTCCAGCGCCGGGTCCAGCTTGATGAAACGATCTTTGCCGGTCTCCAGCAGGTCGCAGATCTCCAGGCCCTTTCCATCTTCCAGATAAGCGCCCTCGCACTGATTTGCCGCCAGTGCGCCGCCCCATAAGAAGTTTTTTGCAAAGGTTTTCACGGCAGTTCTCCTTTTATCAGTTCTGAGCGGCCTGCTCTGCTTCTGCCTGCTTATTGGCAATGATCATGAAGGGGACATACACCAGAGTTGCCAGTGCCAGACCAATAATCTGCACCACAACACCCTGCCAGCCGTGGCCAATCAGTGCACTCAGCAGCACGGGCGTACCAAAGGCAACGTCAACGGTGTTGCAGGGCATAAAGCCAATCGTGCTTGCAAACAGTGCAGTACCGGAGCACAGCATAACAGAGAGGATGGAGGGAATCAGCATGGTGGTGTTCAAAACCAGAGGCAGGCCAAAGACCATGGGCTCGCTGATGCCGAACAGTGCAGGGCCAATGGCAACTTTGGCAACAGCGCGATAATCTTCACGCTTGGACACCAGGAAGATAGCCAGGCAGACGGGCAGAGCCACCGGCAGGGCAACGAATGCGACCCAGAAGCCGTAGGTGATGGGAGAGGACGGGGTCTGACCAGCGGCCACAGCAGCAACGTTTGCAGCCAGAGCAGCAGCCAAGAACGGGTCACGCACAGGCTTGATGATCAGGTCGCCATGGATGCCCAGGAACCAGAATGCACGGCAGACCAGAATGATGATGAACAGACCGGCAGGGCTCTGGAATGCGTTCTCCAGAGGATGCTGGATGGTGGTGTAGATCCAGTCGGTCAGGTACTGGCCGCTGATCTGACGGAATGCGTAGCCGCCAATGGAAACACCCAGCAGAGTGAGCACGATGGGGATCAGAGAGTTGAAGGAAGTGGTGATCGCTGCGGGCACAGAATCCGGCATCTTGATTTTGAGCTTATCGAAGGTCATCAGGAAGGCGAACAGCTGGCTTGCCAGAATGGCGACCAGCATACCTACGAACAGCCCCTGAGAACCCAATGCTGCACCGGGCAGGCCACTGGCGGTACCGGTCTTGTCGTCCACCACCACAGAAACGATCTGCGGGCAGATGGTCAGGTAGGAAGCCAGTGCCATGATGGCAGAGATATGCTCCGGCACATTGTTTTTCTTGCCCAGCTTGAGGCCGATCAGGAACACGATGGGCAGGGTCATGCAGGACAGCGTTGCAAAGTTTGCAGCGGTAAAGATAGGCTTCAGTACTTCCAGTGCGGGAACCCACTTGGCAAGGCCGGTAGTGGTGCTGCACAGGATGGTGTTGAACAGGTTCATGAACGAGCCAACAATAACGAACGGCATGTAGATGGTGAACGAATCCTTGATTGCACCAAGGAACTTGTTTTCGTCCACCTTTTCGGCCACCAGACTCATGCCGTCAATGAACTTGTCGCTAAATTTACTCATGTTTTTTCTCCTCCAAAAGGGCTTATCCAAACGGCTCAGCCGTTGTTTACAAGATCCTCGGCCTGCTTCAGGATAGCAGCGCCGTTGCAGCGGCCATAGGCCAGTGCATCAATGACCGCCACCGGTGCACTGTCGCCCACAGTTGCCTTGACCTTGCGCTGTAGATGGCGCACCTGCGGACCCAGCAGCAGCACATCAAAGTTGCCGACGTTCTCCGCGATCTTGTTCTGATCCACAGCCCAGATCTCATAGTCCTTGCCCTGCTCCTTTGCGGCGTCCTTCATCTTCTGGACAACAACGCTCGTGGACATACCCAGGCAGCATGCCAACATGATTTTCATAACGATCCTTCCTTTCTTGTGTTCCGTGTTTATTTATGATTCTGCTTGTAGAGCTCGATGAACTCTTCTGCAAAATCGATGGACATGATTGCCATGGTCAGGTGATCCTCTGCGTGGATCAGCACGATGTTCAGTTCCACGCTCTTGCCCTGAGCTTCGCTCTGCAGCATATCGTTCTGTACATCGTGCGCCTTGGCCATCTGCTCTCTTGCTTCGGCCAGATTTTTTTCGGCCTGTTCAAAATTGCCGTTGCGGGCCTCCTCGATTGCCATCAGTGCCAGCGATTTTGCATCACCAGCGCAGGCGATAATTTCAAATGCAACTTCGTACTTCTCGTCATCAACCATTTTCTTGTTCCTCCAGTCCTTGTTCTTTTTGTCTCAGCAGCCCCAACAGGACCTCGAACCGGCGCTCTGCGATCAATTTGCAGATGCAGGCTTCATCGACCATAAGCTGCGCAACAACCTGATAGAATTTTTGCAGTTTAGCAGTGGCATCGTCCGCGATGGACACCAGAAATACCACCTGTACCTTTGCTTCGCCCCACTGCACGGGCTTGTCCAGAATGGCAAGGCAGACAAAGGTATCTTTGCTGACTGCCTTCCACGGATGCGGCATTGCCACCAGCCCACCAAACGAAGTGGCGGCCAGCGATTCCCGCTTTTTCACGAGCTGTAAAAAATCATCCGGCAGCTTTTTTTTGCCGCACACGAACCGGCACATCTGTTCCAGTACCTGCTCCCGTGTTTCGCAGTTGAGATGTGGCAGAAACAGCTCCGGGCTGAAATATTCTTCTACAGTCCCCTTTTTGCCCTGCATCAAGAGCTTTTTCATCTGGGTCAGTTCTTTTTCGGTGGGGAAGAACTGGATCTGTCGGATGGGCACCGGGACATAAATGGGAATAGGCACCGTGGAAAACACATAGTCGATCTTACTGAAGTTCACGCTCCGCAGCCCGATCACGTCACAGGTCTGTACCCGGCCCAAATTCTTGCCGAATTTCTGCTGGTAGCGGTAAGCCAGCAGCTGGGCGCTGCCTTTGCCGCTGGCGCAGACGATCAGGATGTTTTTAGGTGCCCACTCTTTGGCCTTCTGCCGTTCCAGTGCCAGCGCAAAGCTGACGGCGATATAACCGATCTCGTCCTCCTTGATGGGGTTCGGGCTGACGTTTCGCAGCACGCTGCACGCCTGCGTGGCCATTTCGTAGGCCAGCGGATACTCCCGCTTGATATCCTGCAGGATCGGGTTCTTCATCCGCATCCCACTCTTGATCCGCGCTAGCAAGGGCACCATGTGCATGCACAGGCCCATGCGCAATTCTAGATTGTCCCGGAAGTCGATGCGGAACGCCTCGTAGATATGCTCGATCATATCCGATACGATGCGGTTGACCTCCTGCGGAATCACCAAATTTTCATCCGAGGTCATTGCGTTTGCCCGGTACATCTGTTTGCCGTTCAGATGCATAGCAATGTAGTAGACCTCCGGCAGTGGAAAAGCCACGCCCGTCATGTTTTCGATCTGCACGGCGATGTGGCTGGCCACTTCTAGGATCCGCTCCGGAAGGTCCGCCTGCATGCCATCCGAGCTTTCTATCGCGTGCCCTGTGCGGATGCGCTCCACTGCGACCTCAAGGTGGACCGCCAGATTATCCAGCGCCATCGTGGACATGGCGAACTTTTCTTTTTCCAGCACCCGGCTGACCAGCTCCTGTATCTGCTGCCCGACCGGGCGGCTCTCGTCCCGCTGCGCCGCAATGCAGATCCTACGGTTCGTCTCACGGCCCACCACGCAGATGCCGTAGCCCGGTTTGCGGCGGATGCTCAGCCCGTATTCCGCCAGCTGCCGCTCCACTTCGCGCAGATCGTTGGAGATTGACCGCCGCGACACGAAAAACTGCTCGCTCAGATCATCCAGCTTGGAATAGCCATCCTTTTCCAGCAGATACTGCCTCAGCCGCTGTATCCGCTCCTGCGCGTCCTGCGGGATGCCGGTCCGTTCTCCCTGCTGTGGTTTGCTGCCCGACACATACGTCTGTGCATCCGTGATCTCAATGCCGAACCCCCTGCCGGGTTTGGCTGTGATGCAAAAGCCATTTTCCTGCATTTCCTTTGCGTAGGTCTTAATCAGGCTCCGCACTGTTTTGCCGCTGAGTTTCAGCTGTGCGGCCAGTTCATCCGCCGTCATAGGGCCACTTTTGTCCAGTATTTCAGCGATCGTCCAGATCCGCTCGTCCATCTTTTCACCTCCCCCAGCCTGTTGATTAGCACATTTATTTTCTTATCACTGTTAAAATTATAGCATTTTTGCTCAATTCGTTCCACGTCCAGAATTTCCACATCCACTCCGGAAATTGTTGCATGTATATTTTACCGTTTGGATATTCTGCCAGTCAACACAAAAACCGCCCCGGCTTCCTGCTTCGGAAACCGGGGCGGTTCGTTATGCTTTTATTGGTGCTCTCTCAAGCTCTCACGCAATTACTTGCGGGGGTTCTTGATAGCAGCCTGAGCAGCAGCCAGACGTGCGATAGGCACACGGAAGGGAGAGCAGCTGACGTAGTCCAGGCCAACGTTGTGGCAGAACTCGACGCTCGTGGGATCGCCGCCGTGCTCGCCGCAGATGCCCAGACCCAGATCGGGACGGGTCTCGCGGCCGTCATGTGCAGCCATCTTGACCAGCTTGCCAACGCCGATCTGATCCAGATGCTGGAACGGATCGCTCTCGTAGATCTTGTTCTCGTAGTAAGCGCCCAGGAACTTGGCAGCGTCATCACGGCTGAAGCCGAAGGTCATCTGGGTCAGGTCGTTGGTGCCGAAGCTGAAGAACTCAGCTTCCTTGGCGATCTCACCAGCGGTCAGAGCGGCACGCGGGATCTCGATCATGGTACCGACCTGGTACTTCATGTCAACACCGGCAGCAGCGATCAGCTCATCAGCGACCTTGACGACAACGTCCTTGACGAACTTCAGCTCCTTGACCTCGCCAACCAGCGGGATCATGATGTGCGGGGTGATCATGTAGCCGGTCTCAGCGGAAACGTTCAGAGCAGCCTTGATCACAGCGCGGGTCTGCATAGCAGCGATCTCGGGGTAGGTAACAGCCAGACGGCAGCCACGGTGACCCATCATGGGGTTGAACTCGTGCAGAGATGCAACGACGTTCTTCAGGTCATCGAAGGTCATGCCCATGTCGGCAGCCAGCTCCTTGATGTCCTCGTCCTTGGTGGGCAGGAACTCGTGCAGAGGCGGATCCAGGTAACGGATGGTCATCGGGCGCTCACCCATAATGCGGTACATCGCCTCGAAGTCACCCTGCTGGAACGGCTCGACCTTGGCCAGAGCCGCCTCACGCTCCTCAACGGTGCGTGCGCAGATCATCTCACGGACAGCCTTGATGCGGTCCTCAGCGAAGAACATGTGCTCGGTACGGCACAGGCCGATGCCCTCAGCACCCAGGTCAACTGCCTGCTGTGCGTCACGCGGGTTATCAGCGTTGGTCATGACCAGCAGCTGACGTGCTGCGTCAGCCCAGCCCATGAAGCGGTTGAAGTTCTTGTTGCCGGTGGCAGCCACGGTAGCGACCTGCTCACCGTAGATGTTGCCGGTAGAACCGTCGATGGAGATCCAGTCGCCCTCGACGAACTTGTGGCCGTTGATCTCGAAGGTCTTGGCCTCCTCGTCGATCTTCACGTCGTTGTCATTGCCGCAGCCGGAGACACAGCAGGTGCCCATGCCACGGGCAACAACGGCTGCGTGGCTGGTCATGCCGCCGCGGACGGTCAGGATGCCCTGAGAAACCTGCATACCGACGATATCCTCGGGAGAGGTCTCCAGACGGACCAGAACGACCTTCTTCATCTCGCCGGACTTGACCTTCTCCTCTGCTTCCTCAGCAGTGAAGACGATCTGGCCGCAGGCGGAACCGGGAGAAGCTGCCAGGCCCTTGCCGACGACTTCGGCAGCCTTCAGGGCAGCTGCGTCGAACTGGGGATGCAGCAGGGTATCCAGCTGCTTGGGCTCCACGCGCAGGACAGCTTCCTGCTCGGTGATCATGCCCTCGTCCACCAGGTCGCATGCGATCTGCAGAGCAGCCTGAGCGGTACGCTTGCCGTTACGGGTCTGCAGCATGTACAGGTGGCCGTCCTCAATGGTGAACTCCATATCCTGCATATCGCGGAAGTAGTTCTCCAGACGGGTCGCGATCTCAACGAACTGATCGTACACCTCAGGCATCTGATCCTTCAGGTGGCTGATGGGAGAAGGAGTGCGCACGCCTGCGACAACGTCCTCGCCCTGTGCATTGATCAGGTACTCGCCCATCAGCTTCTTTGCGCCGGTGGCGGGGTCACGGGTGAATGCAACGCCGGTGCCGGAGCGGTCGCCGGAGTTACCGAAAGCCATCTGCTGGACGTTGACAGCGGTGCCCCACTCGTAGGGGATCTCGTTCATCTTGCGGTAGACGTTTGCACGGGGGTTATCCCAGCTGCGGAACACGGCCTTGACAGCCTCGATCAGCTGATCACGGGGATCCTGGGGGAACGGCTTGCCCTCGTTCTCCTCATAGATCTTCTTGAAGATGCCCACCAGTTCCTTCAGGTCATCGGCAGTCAGGTCCACGTCGTTCTTGACGCCCTTGGCTTCCTTCATCTTGTCGATCTCGACCTCGAACAGGCTCTTGGGGACCATCATGACGACGTCTGCAAACATCTGCACGAAGCGGCGGTAGCAGTCGTATGCGAAGCGGGGGTTGTTGGTCTTCTTGGCCAGACCCTCAACAGCCTGATCGTTCAGGCCCAGGTTCAGGATGGTGTCCATCATGCCGGGCATGGACTGACGTGCGCCGGAACGGACGGAGACCAGCAGGGGGTTCTCGTTATCGCCGAAGGTCTTGCCGGTGATCTTCTCCAGGCCCTTGACGTGCTCGAAGATGTCAGCGGTGATCGCATCGTTGATCTGACGGCCGTCTGCATAATACTGGGTGCAGGCATCCGTGGTGATGGTAAAGCCCTGGGGAACCGGCATACCGGCGGCAGTCATCTCTGCCAGACCGGCGCCCTTGCCGCCCAGAGTATTCTTCATGGTGACCTTGTCGCCGCCGAAAGCATCATTGCCTTCGCTGAAGTAGTACAGATACTTTTTGCTCATGCGTTGTTTACCTCCCATTTTTGACCGTGATGCATCTGCACACAGTCTCATCGCTTGCCTTGTCTTACTGAGTCGATGAACATTGTTTTGTGAATGCCTAACTATTATACCAGAAAATCCATCTCTTTCCACCGGGCAAAATCCCGAATTTGTTTGCTGTTTTTTATGCAAATCACTTGAATTTTACTAAGTTTTCCGGTAATATAAAATGGGAGAAAGTTCGAGAGGTTTTTCGTTTTCTGACGCGGTTTCTCGCCCTGTTGGATACAACTTTCCATCCCTGAAATTTCAAGCATTCTTTTTGTCGGCACAATACTCCTGTTGTATGCATCTTTGGATATGCAGGCAACATTTTTCCGGGTCTTCCGGGAAGCGCCTGCCGCCGGGAGTGCGTGCCGGGAAGGGAGATCTCACATCATGGAAAACACGGTTTCTTCCGCTGCGCTGAACGCAGCGCGTGAGCAGCTGGACGCCGCCGAGGCCGCCCGCGACGCCATTCTGCTGCAGCACATTGCAAATGGCGTCATCATCGACAGCCGCACGGTGCAGATCGCACCGGACGTGGTCATCGCGCCGGGTGCCGTCATTCTGGCGGGCACCATCCTGCGCGGCAAGACGGTCATCGGCGCGGGCTGCGTCATCGGCCCCAACACCCTCATTGAGGACAGCATCGTGGACGAAGGCACCACTGTCAACGCCAGCCAGGTCTACGGCAGCCACCTGGGCCCCCACAACAACATCGGCCCCTTCACCCATGTGCGGGTGAACACCGTCACCGACTACGGCGTGCATCTGGGCGCCTACGTCGAGACCAAGAACTCCAACTTTGCCCGCGGCAACACGGTGAGCCACCTGACCTACATCGGCGACAGCGATGTGGGCAAGTACTGCAACTTCGGCTGCGGCACCGTCACCTGCAACTACGACGGCAAGGACAAGTTCCGCACCACCATCGGCGATTACTGCTTCATCGGCTGCAACACGAACCTCGTTGCCCCCGTGAAGGTGGGCGACGGCGCATATACTGCCGCCGGCAGCACCATCACCAAGGATGTGCCCGCGCAGGCACTGGGCATCGCCCGGGAGCGCCAGACCAATCTGGACGGCTGGGCCGAACCCAAGATGGAAGCCTACATTGCCAAAAAGCAGAAGCTGGAGGCCGAGCAGAACAAATAACTGCCCACCGAACGCATTCATCACCGCTGCACAGGATCGCCCTGCGCGGCGGTTTTTGCTTGCAGGAGCATCTTTTTCGCTTAAAATGTATATCTTTTTGCGCGCGCGTATGTTATACTTAGCAATTGCATCGGACTATTTTCAAAGAAAAGGGAAACACAATAACTATGAATGCAACTGATATCTGGCTGATCGCCGGTCTCGGCAACCCGGAAGCAAAATACGACGGCACCCGCCACAACGCCGGTTATGCCGCGCTGGACTACCTGGCCGGCAAGTGGGGCATCAGCGTCAGCAAGACCAAATTCGAAGGCCTGTGGGGCCAGGGCGAAGTGGACGGCCACAAGGTCGTGCTGCTCAAGCCCCTGACCTACATGAACCTTTCGGGCGACTCCATTGCGCCCACCGCGAACTTTTTCAAAATTCCCGTTGACCACGTCATCGTGCTGTGTGACGACATCACCCAGAACCCCGGCAAGCTGCGCATCCGGCCTTCCGGCTCGGCAGGCGGCCACAACGGGTTAAAGAGCATCATAGCGCGGCTGGGCGGCGACAACTTCCCGCGCATCCGCATCGGCGTGGGTGCCAAGCCCCACCCGGATTACGACCTTGCGGCCTGGGTGCTGGGCAAGTTCCCGGCCGAGGACGCCAAGGCTCTTGCCGACCGCTGCCCCGACCTTGAAGCCGCCGCAAAGCTTATCATGGACGGTAAGCTAAGTCTGGCGCAGAGCAAGTATAACGGGTAAAGGGTTGCTTCTGCCGTTCCCGTTCACGCCCTACTCGTGAAAATGCGTTTGGAGCGCTCCGCAGAGCTTGTCGGGGCAAAGCCCTCCATCTGCTAACGCAGACCGCTCTGCCGCTTAAAAGCCCCACTGGGGCTTTCATTGCTACGCTACGCTCCGCAAACGCGGTCGCTCCAAACGCGAAATTATAAATAATTTTTCCGCTGATTATGCGCAGAGCAACGCGGAGCGCATTTTCAATGGTCATCCCAGCAGGAAAGGAGGTTTTTCCATGTACGAAGCCTTACTCAAGGCCACACCGGAATATCAGAAGGTCGCCGCAAGCTTTGGCTCCGCAGGGCCGGCGGCGCTGTTCGGCCTGCCGCCCGCGGGCCGCGCGCTGCTGTACGCCGCGCTGCAGAAAGACCTTGGCCGCGTGCTGTGCATCGTGACCCCCGGCGAAGCCGAGGCCACCCACTTTGCGGACGACCTCAAGGCCCTGGGCCTTTCCGCCGCCGTGTTCCCGCCCCGGGACTTCATGCTGCGGCCGGTGGAGGGTGCCGGGCGCGAATACGAGTACCGCCGCCTTTCGGTGCTGGGTGCATTGGCGGGCGGACGGCTGCAGGCCGTGTGCGTCCCTGCCGAAGCCCTGTTGCAGTACACGGTGCCCCGGGACGAATTCTTGAAGAACACCCTCACCCTCAAGCCCGGCATGGTATACAACCGTGAGGGCCTTGTGGCCCGGCTGTTCGCCGCCGGGTATGTGCGGCGCAGCCAGGTGGACGGCCCCGGCCAGTTCAGCGTGCGCGGCGATATCGTGGATATCTACGCGCCGGACATGCGCCAACCCGCCCGTGTGGAGTACTGGGACGACGAGATCGACTCCATCTCGTCCTTCGACCTGCTCACCCAGCGGCGGGATACGGCACTGGAAAAAATTTATCTCTCCCCTGCCCGCGAGGTGCTGTTCGGCGACACGGCGGAGACCGCCGAAGCTCTGCGCGCCGCCGTGAAAAAGGCCCGGGGCAAGCACCGCACCGCGCTGGAAAAGGCCATCGAAGCGGACCTCGCCCAGCTGGACGCCGGGCTGATGCCGGAAGCCATGGACAAATACTACGGCCTGCGCTACCCGGAACCGGCCACCCTGCTGGACCATCTGGACGCGCCGCTGTTCATCCTGGACGAAGTGGGCGGCATCCGGGACGCTCAGAAAGCCACCGAGTTCCGCCGCAGCGAGGAGCTCACCGGTCTGCTGGAAGAAGGCGTGCTCTGCCCGGGGCTGGACGTGCTGTACCAGACCATGGATGATCTTGCCGCCGCCGCCCAGAAGCAGAGCACCCTGCTGTGCGAGAACTTCCTGCGCGGGATGAACGAGTTCAAACTGAAAGACCTCATCAACGCCGAGGCCTTTGCCGCCCCCAACTGGAACGGCGACCTCGCTTCCCTGCGGGAGGACCTTGACCCGCTGATTGCGCAGGGGTATGCCATCACCCTGTTCTCCGGCACGCCCAAGGGCGCTGCCGCCCTGACCCGTGACCTTGCCGACAAGGGCTATGCCGTGAGCATGAGCCGCGATGTGCGGCCCGCAAAAGGCATCGTGCAGGTGCTGCCGGGCCACCTGACCGCCGGGTGCACCTTCCCCTTCGCCCACGCAGCCGTGCTCTCCAGCCGCCGGCACGGTCTGGACGAAGACACCGCTGCCGAGACCAAAAAGCGCAAAAAGAACAAAAACGCCCTGTCCAGCCTCTCGGACATCAAGCCCGGCGACTATGTGGTGCACCAGAGCCACGGCATCGGCATGTATGCGGGCATCCAGCGGCTGGAAGTACAGGGTGCCACCAAAGATTACCTCAAGGTGCAGTATTCCGGCTCGGACGTGCTGTATGTGCCGGTCACCCAGCTGGACCTGCTGAGCCGCTACACCGCCCCCGGCGACGAGGAAAAGGTGAAGCTGGCCAAGCTGGGCGGTGCCGAGTGGCAGCGCACCCGCGCCAAGGTGAAAAAAGCCACCGAGGAGATGGCGCAGGAGCTGATCGAGCTGTATGCCCGCCGCAGGCAGGCCACGGGCTACGCCTTCCCGCCCGACGGCGACTGGCAGCGGGACTTTGAGACCCGCTTTGACTACGACGAGACCGACGACCAGCTCAACGCCACCGCCGAGATCAAGCAGGACATGGAAAAAGGTTACCCCATGGACCGCCTGCTGTGCGGCGACGTGGGCGTGGGCAAGACCGAAGTGGCCCTGCGCGCCGCCTTCAAGTGCGTGATGGGCGGCAAGCAGTGCGCCATCCTGGCCCCGACCACATTGCTGGCGTGGCAGCACTACAACACCATCCTCTCCCGCATGGAAGCCTTCCCCGTGAAGGTGGAGATGATGTCCCGCTTCCGCACCGCCAAGCAGCAGAAGGAAACGCTGAAAGGCCTGCAGGCGGGCAGCGTGGACATCGTGGTGGGCACCCACCGGCTGCTGTCCAAGGACGTGAAGTTCCACGACCTCGGCCTTGTCATCATCGACGAGGAACAGCGCTTCGGCGTGAAGCACAAGGAAAAGCTCAAAGAGAACTTCATCGGAGTGGACATGCTCACCCTGTCCGCTACGCCCATCCCGCGCACGCTGAACATGGCCATGAGCGGCATCCGCGACCTTTCCACCATCGAGCAGCCGCCCATCGAGCGCCAGCCCGTGGAGACCTTCGTACTGGAATACAACGACGTCATTCTGGCCGAGGCCATGAAGAAGGAACTTGCCCGGGGCGGTCAGGTCTACTACCTGCACAACCGGGTGGACAACATCGAGGCCACCGCCGCCCATGTGAGCCAGATGGTGCCCGGGGCCCGCATCGGCATCGCCCACGGCAAGATGACCGAGGAAGAACTGAACCCCGTGTGGCAGCACCTGCTCAATGGTGAGATCGACATTCTGGTCTGCACCACCCTCATTGAAACAGGCATCGACGTGCGCAACTGCAACACCCTCATCATTGAGGACGCCGACCGCATGGGCCTTGCCCAGCTGTACCAGATAAGGGGCCGCGTGGGCCGCAGCGGCCGCAAGGCTTACGCCTACTTCACCTTCCGGCGCGATAAGACCCTCACCGACATCGCCCAGAAGCGCCTTTCTGCCATCCGGGAGTTCACGGCCTTTGGTTCCGGCTTCCGCATCGCCATGCGCGACTTACAAATTCGCGGCGCGGGCAGCCTGCTGGGCCACAGTCAGCACGGCCACATGGAAGCCGTGGGCTACGATCTCTATGTGAAGATGCTGGGGCAGGCCATTGCCCGGGCCAAGGGCGAACCGGTGCAGCGCGACAAGAGCGAATGCCTTGTGGACCTGCGGGTGGACGCCTATATCCCGGAAAAATATATCGCGGACGGGCCGGGCCGCATCGAAGCCTACAAGCGCATCGCGGCCATCCAGACCCCCGAGGACGCCGCCGACGTGCTGGACGAGCTGATCGACCGCTACGGCGACCCGCCGCCCTCGGTGAGCGATCTGGTGAACGTGTCGCTGGTGCGGGTGCAGGCAAGCGCTGTAGGCGTCACCGAAGTGACCCAGAAGAAAGACACCCTCGTGCTGCAGCTGGAAAGCCTGGATGTGCCCATGATCCGCGGCCTGCTGATCGCCTTCAACGGCCGTGTCACCGCAGGCGCGGGCAACCGGCCCTACCTCTCGGTGAACCTGCAGCCGGATGAAAAGCCGCTGGAGCTGCTGCAGAGCATCCTGAAGGCGATGGATGAAATTCTAAAGCCTTCCCCCTCGGGGGAAGGTGGCCGCGAAGCGGACGGATGAGGGGCAGCAGCGGTCCGATGCCGTTTCCCACCGGCATTAAAAGATAACTTCCCCTCATCAGTCGCCTACGGCGACAGCTTCCCCCGAGGGGGAAGCCTATTTCAAAAGGAGCATTTGTATGAAAAAGAAACTTCTCGCACTGGTGTGCGCACTGGCACTTACCTTCAGCCTTGCAGGCTGCGTCATTTCCACCCCGGATACGGTGGGCAAGATCGGCGGCTTTGAGGTCACCTCCGGCATGTACCTGCTGGCGCAATACGGTGCCTATCAGCAGGCCGCCCAGCTGGCCGGCACTGATCAGGACGCCACGAACGTGAAAGCCTTTCTGAAGGAGACCATCACCACCGATTCCGACACCGGCGAGACCGCTGTGGTCAGCGACTACGTGGCCCAGAAAACGCAGGAAACGCTGGAAACGCTGGCCGCTGTGGACGCCCGCTTCAAAGAGCTGGGCGGGGAGCTGACCGACGCACAGATCACCACCGCCGACAGCTACGCTCAGCAGATGATGGACAACTACGGCGACACCTACACCGCCAACGGCATTGGCCTGGAGACCCTCAAGGCCTTCGAACGCCTGCAGCTGGAGCACACCGCTCTGCTGGGCCTCATCTACGGCCCGGACGGCGAGACCCCGGTGGCCGACGACGAGCTGACCAGCCATCTGGACGACAGCATGTATGAGATCGGCTATGTGACCATCCCGCTGTACAACACCAGCACCTATGTCTTTGCCGACGACGACCAGAAGGCCGAGATGCTCAGCCTGGCCCAGACCGCTGCTGACAGTGTGAACCTGGCCGAGCCTGAGACCACCAGCGAGCAGGTCAGCAGCCTGACCGCAGCCGCCAAGGCCGCCCTGCCGGACATCTACGCCGTGCTGGATGGCGAGTTCTCGGCGGATTCGGTCAATGTCCAGACCGAACTGCTGACCGAGAGCGACGTGGACACTGCCTTCACCCAGGACGGTGCCGCCGATGCCCTGCGCGGCCTTGCCTACGGCGAAGCCGCCGCCGTGCAGCTGAACGGTTCCAGCCTGATCCTGATGGTGCGTCTGGACCCGCTGACTGTCGCTTCGCTGGACAGCCTGCGGGATACCATCCTGAGCGACATGAAGGGCGACGAGCTGGAAGATGCCCTCGCCGCCTACGGTGCCGAGCTGACCCACAGTCTGGACAGCTCTGCCATGAACAAGCTGCCCGCTTCCAAGATCGACAACAGCAGCAGCTCCAACAGCTGACCATCAAAAATGGCTCCGCGTGCGCTTTGCCATTTACAGTTGAATTTATCTCTTAAAACTGAAAGCCAGAAACACCGGTCGGTGTTTCTGGCTTTCGTTTTGCAGAATTTTATCTTGTCACTTTTGCAAATTCCGCCGCCAGCGCCGCGTTCACCGAGCGCACCGCGTTGGCGTCCGGCTTGATGGCTGTGCGGTCGTAGGTAAACAAGCCGTTCACCTCGTCCTCCACATCGGTGAGCTGGGTGTACACCAGCGCCGAAAGGCCTTTTTTCAGCTGGGGCAGCACGGTGCCCAGTTGCAGCTTTTTGTAACGGGCCGTGAGTTCTTCCCGGCTTTTGGCGGTGCCGTAGCCATAGGTTTTGCCCGGGGCCTCGTGGCCGGGCATGGGCCAGGCGATGCCGCCGTACTCGCTCAGCGCCACGGTGCGTTTTTGGGGCCGCACATGCAGCGGGTAGAAGTAGTTGTGCAGGGAGTGCACGTCTCCCCCGCCCTGGTCGTACCAGCCGCTGGCCTCGTCCACAAGGCGGGTGTCGTCCCGCGTGCGGAGGGCCTGCACCGCCCCGGCCGCATCGAACTGGCCCCACCCTTCGTTGAAGGGCACCCAGCAGCCGATGCACGGGTGGCACCGCAGCGCGTCTACCGTGGCTTCCAGCTCACGGCGGTATTCTTCCCGGCTTGCATCCTTGCCCCGGCTCAGCAGGCCCCAGAGGGGCTCTGTATCCGGCAGGCGGCGCAGCAGCGGCTGCAGGACGTTGGTCAGGTAGGTGACGAACCAGAGGTTATACGCGCTGCCGCCATTCACCATGTCCTGCCAGACCACAAGACCCAGTTTGTCGCAGTGATAATACCAGCGCTGCGGCTCGATCTTGGCGTGCTTGCGCAGCAGGTTGAAGCCCAGGGCTTTTACTTCGCTGAGCTCCCGCTCCACCGCCGCATCCGAGGGCGGCGTGTACAGTCCCTTGGGCCAGTAGCCCTGGTCCAGCAGACCGTTGAGCAGAATGGGCTTTCCGTTCAGGCAGAAGCGCAGCACGCCCCGCGCATCCGGCTCACAGCTCCACTTGCGCAGAGCAAAGTAGCTGTGCACGGTGTCAAAGTCTTCTTCCGGCCCCTGGGTGGTGCCCACGGTCAGGTCGTAGAGGAAGGGCGTGTCCGGGCTCCACGGAAAGAAGTGTTCCGGTGGGATATCCAGCGTCACTTCGCCGTCGCGGTCGGCGTCGTCGCTGCCCCAGTCCTCAGCGATGGTCACGCCCCCGGCCCGCACCACGGCCCAGAGGTTCGCCGCGCCGCCGGGCTTTGCCGTGTGGGCTTTCACCGTCACGGTGCGGGCGTCGTAGTCCGGGGTGATGGTCAGGGTCTGGATGTAGTTTTCCGGCACGCGCTCCAGCCAGACCGTCTGCCAGATGCCGCTCTGGGCCGGGTAGAACATGCCGCCGGGCTTCAGGGTCTGCTTGCCTCGGGCCTGGGTGCCGCTGCCGGTGGGGTCCTGCACCGCCACCCACAGGCTGTTGCGCCCGGTGCCGTTCAGCTGGTCGGTGATGTCAAAACTGAAGGGCCAGTAGCCGCCCCGGTGGCCGCCCACCAGATGGCCGTTCACCTGCACGGCGCAGGCATGATCCACCGCGCCGAAGTGCAGCAGCACCCGGCCGCCTTCGCCCGCAGGCGGGGCAAAAAAGCGGTGGTAGTGCAGCCACTGACCGGGCTGCAGGGTGCGGCCCACGCCGGAGGCTTCCGCTTCCGGGGAATAGGGCACCAGAATGCTGCCGTCCCACGCAGAGGGGTGCTCTGCCGAGGCGGTAATGGCATACTGCCACAGGCCGTTGAGGTTTTCGCAGCTGTCCCGGCGCAGAGCCGGGCGGGGGTATTCGGGCAAAGGATGCATGGTGCCACCGCCTTTTTTCATCTGTTGGCTCCATTCTAGCACAGTTTGTAGTGACTAAGCAATAAGATTTAAAATTGTCTCCGCTTCGCTCTGGACGAGTTGTGGCACCCAGCGTCTGCTACGGCCCTTGAGCGGGCCTTGCATCCTGCTGGCCACGGCCCCAACAGCTCCTCCCTGTTTCGGCCGCAGGCCGCAGTCGTCGCCGTTGCAATAATAGCGGAAAAATTATTTTTATATTTGAGTTTTAGAAAAATCTGCGGATTTTTCTAAAACTCTTTTTCACGGGAGGGGTCGCAGTGGGAAACGGCATCTGCTGCACCCGCTCCCCTGCGGGGAGCTGTCGCGCAGCGACTGAGGGGCCTATAAATCGGCGGAACACAAAAAAGCGTTGAGCGAAGCGGCTAGCTTTTTTGTATGGAGCCCTTCTGCTTTGGGGTTTAAAAGGGGCGAGTAGCCCCTTTTTCGTCAGGGGTAAGTGGAGTCCAGAGGATGAGAGGGGCGCGTCGAAACGCCCCTCTTGTCCTCTGGCCCAGCGGAGCGTCCCGGCGGCGATGCCCTTTGCAAAAGCCATAAGACCTGCCCCCACTCGAAATCGCACTTTGCGGGAACCCATTCTTAACAAAAAAGCCGCCGCACCAAACGGTACGGCAGCTTTTGCATTTTCGGTTCAGAAAGCCGATGGGGCCGCGCGCTTACTGCTCGTCCTCATCCTCGTCGTCTTCCTCGTCATCCTCATCGTCGCTGTGCGGCTTGTAGAAGATGCCGCTCAGGAAGATGCTGACAAAGTACAGCAGCACCATGGGGCCCGCCACCATGCACTGGGACACGATGTCCGGCGGGGTGACCACAGCGGCGATGAAGAAGATGATCACGATGGCCACGCCGCGCACCTGCTTGAGCAGCTGCGGGTTGATAATGCCCATCTTGGAAAGAATGATGGTGATCAGCGGCATCTCAAACACACAGCCAAAGATGATGAACATGGTCAGGCAGAGGTTGACATAGCTCTCGATACTGGTGGTGGTCTGGATGTACTCTGCACCATTGATGCCGGTGCTGAGGAACCGCAGCATGAAGGGCATCATGAGCTTGTAGGCGAACAGCACGCCCACGCAGAACAGGATCAGCCCCAGCAGCATCACCAGCTTGAAAAAGGCGCTCTCGCTCTTTTTCAGGCCCGGCTTTGCAAAGGCGTAGATGTTGTAAAAGGCCACAGGCACCGTTACCACCACACCGGCCAGAATGGACACCCGGAAATACTGCATCAGTTTTTCCTGCGGGGCAATGGACACGAACTGGTAATACTCGCGGCCCATGGCAGTGAGCAGATCGATCAGACGGTCGGCATATGCCAGCGAGACCACAACACCCACCACGAACACCACCGCGCAGATGATCAGCCTGTTCCGCAGTTCTTTCAGATGGCCGGTCAGCGTCATGCTGCCGTCCTCTGCCATGACCTCGGCTTTTTTCTTTTTGCGCTTAACGTTCGTAGCCACAATTACTCCTCGTCTTCGTCCTTCTTGGAAACCTTCTTCTCGGTCTTCTCCTCGGAATCATCGGAGCCTTCCTCGTCCTCCATGCCCTTCTTGAAGCCATTGATGGTCTTGCCGAACATCTTGCCCAGCTTCGGCAGGTTCTTGGGTCCAAAGATCAGCAGAGCGACGACCAGAATGATCAGCAGTTCATTAGTACCAATACGCATAATAAATATCTCCTTTTTCTTGCCGCGCCGCGTGGCGGGCGTATTACAGAATGTATCTGGCAACCGCGGGCGCGGGTGCATCCAATAAGTAGTTAGTCCTGCGGCAGGATATCGTTCTGGCGGGGGTCCTCCTCGGGCTGTGCGGCGGCAGGGGCCGCTTCGGCAGCAGGCTGTGCCGGGGCAGCCTCGGCAGCTTCTGCGGGAGCAGCTTCCTCAGCCGGGGCTTCGGCAGGCTGGGCCTTCGGCTGCTGCTCGGGCGGGATGACCGGCTCGGCCTTCTCGGTGGGGGCATCCTCGGCCAGTTCTTCCACCGGCTCCTCGGTCAGGTCCACCACTTCCTCAGCCTCGGCGGCCTTCTTCTCGGCCTCCTCCTTGCTGGTCTTGCCAATGCCGGTAAAGCTCTTGGTCACATCCTTCACGCTGTTGTCGATATCCTTCTTGATATCGGTCAGCGGGGCAACGGCTTCCTTGAGGGGAGCCTGGATCTCATTCAGCGGTTCCACCACGTTCTTCTGGATCTCCTCGGAAGCAGCGCCGGTGTACTTTTTCAGCTCGCGGAGCATCTTGCCCAGCTTTTTTGCGTAGACAGGCAGCTGATCCGGGCCGATGAACACGAACGCTACGATCACGACCACGACAAGTTCCCAAAAACCAATTTTCATAATGATCCAATTCCTTTCCTGTGTGGGCCGGGCCATCCAGCGCCGATGCTCTGACCGGGGGCGTTTTGCGCCCCGGCAAAGGCAGCCGCGTTTCGGTTTCCCTCGCTGTGTTTCGCCGGTATCCACCTTGGGTCCTGCGCATTTGCGCATTTGTTGCCCTACTTATACCGAAAAGTGGTGAACTGAATGTTAATATATTACGAACTTTTCATGAACGAGTGAGCAAATAGGGCTTTTTTATCAACAAACGATATTTTTATATGCAATTATTACGTTTCGGATAGTATACAACCGTGGTGTGGTCGGCGGGCCGGAAGTCCAAAATTACGCAAGCGCCTTGTGCAACACTTCCGGACTGACCGAGCACATAAGATTGTAGGCATTCAATACATCCGTGATAGCCTGACGTTCTTCTGGAGTCACTGTATGATCAATATACTCTGTTGTACCATAGTTTTCTCTTTGGAATCTTACGATTACTTCATCTGCACTTAAAAATTCTTTCAACATTTTAATATCAAATTCTTCCACCCATGTCGTACCACGTTCTGCATATTTTTCTATATTATTTATTTTTATGTTTCCCCGTTCTATTTTTTCAAACGCACCAGAATTGTAAGTAAATTTATTATCGCCTGCCCTTATTTTGATTGCATTCATTCTTAAGTCTTTATCTCCTATGTACTCCATTGACATCATCAACATTGGCATATTAATATTTTCTTTCATTCCAATGCACAGCGCTACCACCGATTGACCAGTTTCTTCACACTTTTCAGTATATGGACTAAACCATATTTTTGTATTCTCAACTTTGTCTTGATGCATTTCCAACTTAGCCAGTGCATCCTTGATGCCCAAAATCTGCTGTGCTTCGGCCAGCACATCAAAATTTGACACGCCAGCCTTAGAAGCATCGTCCAATTGGTTATAAGCATTGACAGCCTTTTCAACTGCACTGCGGTTCTCGCGCGTGACTGTTCCAATCTGTGCAATCAGTGTTTCCACTTCCTGCACAGACGGCGCTGCCGCGAAAGCATTCATCGGCGTCAGCGTCAGAATCATTAACATTGCTAAAATTATGGCCGTGATTTTTCTACGCATTCTATCTGCCCCTTTCATTTATGATTCAACTTCGGTATACGAAATATCTGCAAGCGCCTTTGCGCGCACCCTCTCACTGGCATTCAAGTATAGGTAATACGCGTTCAAAGCATCCGTAATAGCATGTCTATCTTCGTCCGGCATCTCACATTCTACAAAAACAGGTTTTGCAGTATTATACTTTGCAAATGTCAATTGTACTTTATCGGATTTTATAATATCCGCCAAATTATCTATATCGTCTTCCGTCACAAGTCTCAACGCCAGCTCGTCCGCTTTTTCTTTACCATCGTTCACTTCTGCTGTAGTTTTCTGAACTTCCTGCATAAAGCTCTCGCTGTCATAAGTATATCTGTAATTATCTGTATCAATCTCCACTGTATCCATATCCAGATATTCGTCGCCTATATAATTGAATCCCACACACAAATATGGTGGCATCGACGGGCCAAATATATAAAGAACCGGCAAGATACAACTTTCGCCTTTCTCTGCTACTTTATCACAATGCAGACTCACCCCCATCAGGGCATCGCCGCCTTCAAATTCTGTATAAAGAAACTCAAATTCGCTCAATGCATCTTGAAGTTCTTTCGTCTGCTGTTCTTCATCCGCCGCAATCTGCTTTGTTTCATTTTCGCTTTCACGAAGTATTTCATACGGCTGTTGTTCTTCCGATTGATTTTCACTTACAGACATGCTGTTCAATGAACTGCTTTCATCGGAGCTTTCCGCCATCGTCGATGTGCTTCCGCAGGAAGCAAGCAAAACAGCACACAGAAAGGCCGCTGTCCACCCTATAATTTTTTTTTTTTTTTTTGTTTCTCATTTTCGCTCCTTTTCGAAAAGCCAGTGTTTTCTGCCCTTATTATATCATTTTTTCGAGTGCTGTAAAAGATTTCCATTTTGACAAAAAAGACGCCTGCTATCGGGCATATTGTCCAATAACAGGCGTTCTTATTTCAGATATCAGCTTTTAGCCGCAGCTCTCGCAGTGGTCGCAGTCTTCCTCGATCTTGCCCACGATGGGTTCCGGGTCGATGCCCTGACGGCGGTAGTAGTCGGACAGAGCGGCCTTGACAGCCTGCTCGGCCAGAACGGAGCAGTGCACCTTGATGGGGGGCAGGCCTTCCAGCGCTTCCACAACAGCCTTGTTGGTCAGCTTGAGGGCCTCATCGATGGTCTTGCCCTTGATGAGGTCGGTGGCCATGCTGCTGGTGGCAATGGCGGCGCCGCAGCCGAAGGTGAGGAACTTGACGTCCACGATCACGTTGTTCTCGATCTTCAGGTACATGCGCATGATATCGCCGCACTTGGGGTTGCCCACTTCACCCACGCCGTTTGCGTCGGGGATCTCACCCACGTTGTGCGGATTTGCGAAATGCTCCATGACCTTTGCGCTATACATGCTTGCCATCTTACTGCTCTCCCTTCAGGCTGAACTGGCGGGCCTTGTTCTGGCCCTGCAGCCACATACAACTCATTGCGCGGCGGCGGGGGATGACCTCCTCCAGCACGTCACACAGATATTTTGCTTCTTCCATGGTGTTCTGCGGGCCAAAGGTGAACCGCATGGAACCATGACCGATCTCCTCGGGCACGCCGATGCTCAACAGAACATGGCTGGGGTCCAGGCTGTCGGAGTTGCAGGCAGAGCCGGTAGAGGCGCAGATGCCGTGCATATCCAGATCCAGCAGGATGGTCTCGCCCTCCAGACCCGGGAAGCTGATGTTCACGTTGCCGGGCAGGCGGTGCTCCACACCGCCGTTCAGGCGGGCCTCGGGGATGTTCTTGAGCACGCGGTCGATCACATAGTCACGCAGCTGCTGCTCGTGGGCCATGCGCTCGCCCAGATGGGTGGTGGCAATTTCCAGTGCCTTGCCCATGCCTGCAATGCCGGCCACGTTCTCGGTACCGGCGCGGTGGCGGGCCTCCTGGCTGCCGCCGTCGATCAGGTTCTGGGGCCAGACGCCCTTCTTGCAGTACAGTGCGCCCATGCCCTTGGGGCCGTTGAACTTGTGGGCGCTCATGGACAGCATATCCACGCCCAGCTCCTTCACGTCCACCGGGATGGCACCCACGGCCTGCACGGCGTCGGTGTGCATCCACACGCCGTGCTTGTGGGCGATGGCAGCGATCTCCTTGATGGGCTGGATGGTGCCGATCTCATTGTTGGCCATCATGATGCTGACGAGGGCAGTATCGGGGCGGATGGCAGCCTCCACGTCCTCGGGGCGGATGTAGCCCTCGGCAGTGGGCTTGATATAGGTCACTTCAAAGCCCAGACGCTCCAGCGCAGCCATGCTGTGCATGATGGCATGGTGCTCAAAGGCGCTGGTGATGAGGTGCTTCTTGTTCTGGCGGGCCTTGGTGAAGGCAGAGCCCTTCACGGCCCAGTTGTCGGCCTCGGAGCCGCAGCCGGTGAAGAAGATCTCGGCGGGGGAAGCGTTGATGGCCTTTGCCACCTGTGCGCGGCCGGCGTCCACGAACTCTTTGGCTTCGTAGCCGACGCTGTAATGGCTGCTGGGGTTGCCGCAGGCACCGCTCAGTGCTTCGACCATGACGGCCAGCACTTCCGGCGCGCAGGCCGTGGTGGCGGCGTTGTCCAGATAGACCACTTTCTCCATATTTTCCATCGGAATTATCCTTTCTGGCGGGCGCAGGGCGTCTCTCTTGCGCTCCGCGTCGTCCGGGCATTTGCCCGCAAATTCTCATTTTGACAGAGATAGTTATACCGTATTATCCCCTACTGTGTCAATAGGAATACTATATTTTCGTGATTCAGACTTATTTTTTGCCTTTACCGGTCAGTTTTCCCAGCATTACTTTCCATTTGGGGTAGCCCCAGCGCTTGTCTTCGGCAAAGTCATCGGCCAGTTTCCATGGAAAAACGCTGCCGTCAAAATAGAGACTGCCGTCTTCGTCCACGCGGTCCAGCTTTTTGGGCAGGTAGGCTTCGTCATAGTAGCTCTTGCGGCGGTCGGGCAGCACCCAGTGCAGGGTGCCGTCCGCATCCATGCCGGATGCCCACACGCCGAACACGAAGGTCGCTGCCTCGCCGTAGCAGTGCTGCTCAAAACGGATGGCGCCATCGTAATAGAACTTGATGACCTCCAGCGTACCGGATTCCTTCTTGCCGTCCCGGCCAAGGGTGGGGCGGTAGTCCTGCTGGTAGCGGCAGCCGCAGTGGCTGCCGGCGAAATCTTTTGCGTGGAACGACATGGCAGTTGTCCTTTCTGTTATATGGTATATCCCGTTTTTCTTCACGACCCTTTTCGTGAAAATGCGTTTGGAGTGGCCCGCAGAGCTTGTCGGGGCAAAGCCCCTCCATCTGCTAACGCAGACCGCTCTGCCGCTTAAAAGCCCCACTGGGGCTTTCATTGCTACGCTGCGCTCCGCAAACGCGGTCGCTCCAAACGCGAAATAAAAATAATTTTTCCGCTATTTATGCCCAGAGCGTAAGCGGAGGGCATTTCAATGGTTTTCCTTAAAAATGCCCCTCAAAATCTCCCTCGATCTCATAGGGCCAGCTCAGGATGCCGCCCAGATCATACAGGTTCGTGTAGCCCAGGCTTTCCAGCTTCTGCACGGCGTCGGCGCTGCGGCGGCCGGTGCGGCAGTAGATCAGCCACGGGGCGTCCTTTTCCGGCAGCACCTCGGCAGCACGGCTCAGCACGCTGCCCAGCGGCAGCAGCTTTGCGCCCGGGATATGCCCCACAGCAAATTCGTCCGGCTCGCGCACATCCACGGCCACGGCCCTGCCCGCATCCAGCAGGCGGATGGCGTCTGCGGGGGTTATCTTCTCACTCATACTCTCACTCCTTGCGATAACGTCTTATCCATCTTATGATAACAGACCTTTTTTGTTTGCACAAGAGGATACCTTTGCAAAAGCCGTGCGGCGTGTTATACTATAAAGAGCAGTAAGGAGAGAATCACCATGAAATTTTCCACCAAAAGCCGCTACGCCCTGCGCCTGATGGCCGAACTGGCCCGCTACGCCCCGGGCACCACCGTCTCGCTCAAGGAGATCAGCGAGCGGCAGAACCTGAGCCTGAAATATCTGGAGCAGATCGTCACCCCGCTGGCCCGCGTGGGCCTTGTGAAAAGCGAGCGCGGCAGTCAGGGCGGCTACCGCCTGACCAAAGCCCCCGCCGACTACACCGCCGGTGAGATCCTGCGCGCCATCGAGGGCAGCGTGGCCCCCATCCCCTGCCTGGGCAGCGAGACCAACGAGTGTCCCATGTCCGAGCAGTGCTTCACCCTGCCCTTCTGGACCGGGCTGGACGAGGTCATCAACCAGTACATCGACAGCGTCACGCTGGAACAGCTGGCCAGCCAGCTGCCCGCCGCCGACACCGCGAAAAAAGAGGGCTGCTGCGGGTGCAGCACGAAAGCTGAAAAATAATGCTTGACATTCGCGTTTGCATCGGCTATAATAATCTAGCATTCAGCGAATGTCACAATTTAGGGGTATAGCTCAGTTGGTAGAGCAGCGGTCTCCAAAACCGCGTGCCGTGAGTTCGAGACTTACTACCCCTGCCACAAACGCACAGGTTCTTCAGAACTTGTGCGTTTTGTTTTGTATGTGCCTGCGGGCCGCTCCAAATGCCTTTTCACCAGAGGGGTCGTGACCGGGAGCTGCATCTGCTGCACAATTTTCTGATTTTCTGAAATTTGTGCTTGACAAGACAGACTTTTTTCGATATAATAGAGCACGTTCCGGCGGTAAGCGCCGCGCGAAACTTGAGCGATCATGGCCCGGTAGCTCAGTTGGTTAGAGCACCAGCCTGTCACGCTGGGGGTCGTCGGTTCGAGCCCGATCCGGGTCGCCATTTGCTGCTATAGCTCAGTTGGTAGAGCGCATCCTTGGTAAGGATGAGGTCTCCAGT
>OBAI01000401.1_pt1 | contig 48693 bp, 34 predicted proteins | sample 1517461 | NCBI WGS metagenome assembly OBAI01 (sample SAMN04571696, study PRJEB22368) | human gut metagenome | biome: human gut; material: stool | host: Homo sapiens | place: Luxembourg | collected 2012-06-29
AAATTTAAACAAATTATTAATCAGAATTCTGTTGCATTTGCAAGTTGAATTCAGCGTATGAAAAAAGCGTGCTGTAAAGCACGCTGTACTAATGGATTGTGACGGATTGTGACAATTACGTCACTTGCCGATACAGAAGCGGGAGAAGATGGAGCCGAGGATTTCGTGGGTTGTGATTTCGCCGGTTATTTCTCCGAGATAGTGCATGCATTCACGGATGTCCTGCGACACGAAGTCGCCCGAGATGCCGCTGCGCAACCCGTCGAGGGCGCGTCTGATGGCTTCGCCGGCATGCAGAAGCGCGTCGTAGTGGCGCGCGTTGGTCACGATGACTGCGTTGGGGTCGGTGTCGGCAACGGCGGCTGCTTCAATCAGGCTTTGCTCAAGCGAGTCGACGGCGATGTCGGCTTTTGCCGAGATTGTGGTTATCGCTGCCGACGGGGCGGCAGTGGCTACGGCTGAGCGCAGCGCGCTGATGTCGGCATCCGAAAGACAGTCGATTTTGTTGATTACGGCAACAAGATGCTTTCCTTCGGCGTGCGGCAGGATGTCGGCGGCAACGGTGGCGATGTTGGCAACAGGCTGTGTGCCGTCGATCATCCAGAGGATTATCGCTGCCTCATCGAGTTTCTTGAACGTCCGCTCAATACCCATTGTCTCTATAGCATCGGTGGTCTGGCGTATGCCTGCTGTGTCGATAAACCGAAATGTCAGTCCGCCGAGCGTTATGGTGTCCTCTATCACGTCGCGCGTTGTGCCGCGGATGTCGCTCACGAGCGCCTTGTCGTCGTGCAGCAACCGGTTGAGGAGTGTTGATTTTCCGGCGTTGGGCTCTCCCACTATCGCCACGGGAAATCCGTTTTTGATGGCGTTGCCGACGGCAAAAGAGTCGGCAAGGCGTGTCACGGCTGTGTTGATTTCTTCTGCGATGGCGATTAGACGTGTGCGGTCGGCAAACTCCACATCCTCTTCGCTGAAATCGAGTTCAAGCTCCATAAGCGACACGAATTCAAGCAGACGTTCGCGAAGGGAGGAGAGCATGCGGCTGAAACCGCCGCGCATCTGGCTTACGGCGATGCGGTGTGCCGCTTTCGAGCCACTTGCAATCACGTCGGCTACGGCTTCTGCCTGCGACAGGTCGAGACGCCCGTTCATAAATGCGCGACGCGTGAACTCGCCTCCCTCGGCGGCGCGGCATCCGTTGCCGATGAGCAGTGCTACAAGTTGCTGCTGCACCCATAGCGAGCCGTGGCACGACAGCTCGATGACATCCTCGCCAGTAAACGACCGTGGACCGCGGAATACGGCTGCCACCACCTCGTCGAGCGTCTCGCCGTCGGTGTCGACAATGCGTCCGAGATGCAGCGTATGGGTCTGCACGGCATTAAGGTCGGCTCCGCGCCATGATTTCATCACGCACTTCACGGCGTCGCGTCCGCTGACGCGCACCACTGCTATTCCTCCCACTCCCGCCGGTGTCGACACGGCGCATATTGTGTCGTCGTTATGCTGGTTGATGTCTAATTGTTCCATTCGTAATAATCACAAGTTTTTTCTATTTCATTTTCCTCCTCGTCGGGCAGCGAAGAGAAGAAGTCAAACCCCGTGAGAGCCTCCACCTCGTCTACGCTTACTGCCTGCCGCTCAATCACCTTTTGTCCGCCTTCGTTCTTGTAGATGAATGCGATGGCGCGCTTCGGGGTGGCAAACGGAGCGAGCAGCACCTTGAAAAATCCGGTAGGCACAGCCACTCCGCTTTCCAAACGGTTGATGTGGCCTTGCACGATTGGCCCGGAAACTACAATGACTGCACTGTCGCGGTCTGCCCACAGGCGCACTTTCTCCTCCAGACGCTTCCACCCGCCGCTGTTGAGCGAATGGTTCTGCGGACATATATTTGTCAGAAAAAACGACTCCTGCATCGCCTTCTTGCTCCATTTCATATCGGCAGCGGGAGCCATATGACCGCGGTCGTAGCCCGAACCCTTATAGTCGTCGGTAGTCGGACAGCCCTCAACGTCGGTGTCGCACATAAACTTGTCGTGACGCTGCTCAGCGCCCTGGGTCTCGAAACGTGTGAGTTCGTAGACAACATAGTTGGGAATACGCAGGTCGGCGTTGAACGACGCGGTGTAGCCCTCATACGCAACAATCTGCTGCCGCAACCCCTCTGGAGCATTCACTTCCATAAGCGCCTCTACATCGACATTGCTGGCGGGCGCACCACTCTCAACACGCTTGAAGCCCAACTCCTTCGCATGTCCTATAAACCACCACACAGCCACGATAACCGCCACAACAATCACGGCAGTTCTCACCTGACGCGCGGTGCTGTTTCTTTTCTGATACTTCTTCTTTGCCATATCGATATTGATGACCGTGCAAAGTTACGACAAATAAACGTCAGTGGCAAGAGCATCAATCCCCTCCACCCACCATTTATTTGCACCCATACAAAACCCTGAGAAGCATCCTGTTTCTCAAAAGCTGCAATACAGGCGGGCAAGGAGAACTGCGGATTTTCCGTTTCCGTTGGCGATATACTGGAACGACGGTTGTATCGACAACACTCTATTAAGACTCCTTTTCCATGTAATCTCAAACGAATGTTCCATATCATGATGGATGCTTTTCCAATACAGGAAGTTTGTCCACTCATTAAAAAGATAGCCCGACGAACCAATCGCCGGGCTATCTTTATTGTCAGTTTTTTCAATCAGTTTCTTTATTTGCCTTTCTCTTCAGCCTTCTTGATTTTGGCAGCGTCTTCAGCAGCTTCTGCCTCAAGACGGGCGTCGAGACTCTTGTCGAGATATTCAAAGTCTTCCTTGCTTCCTACAACAAGCGAGTTGTAGTCGCGCAGACCTGTTCCGGCTGGAATCAAGTGACCGCAGATAACGTTCTCCTTCATGCCCTCCAGATTGTCGGTCTTGCCGTTGATTGCTGCCTCGTTGAGCACCTTCGTGGTTTCCTGGAAGGAAGCCGCCGACATGAAGCTTGAAGTCTGCAATGCTGCGCGGGTGATACCCTGAAGCATCTGGTCGGACGTTGCCGGAACGGCATCGCGCACCTGTACGAGATTCAAGTCCTTGCGCTTCAAAGCGGAGTTCTCGTCGCGGAGCTTGCGCGCTGTGATGATTTGACCAGCCTGGAGATTCTGTGAGTCACCGGCGTCGGTAACCACCTTCTTGCCCCAAATGCGGTCGTTCTCATCCATAAAGTCGCGCTTGTCAACAACCTGCGACTCAAGGAAGCGGGTGTCGCCCGGATCAAGGATGCAGACCTTGCGCATCATCTGACGCACAATCACCTCAAAGTGCTTGTCGTTGATCTTCACACCCTGCATGCGATAGACGTCCTGAACCTCGTTGACGATGTATTCCTGAACGGCTGTCGGGCCCTTGATGTTAAGAATGTCTGACGGAGTGATCGCACCGTCTGAAAGCGGTGTGCCGGCGCGCACGTAGTCATTTTCCTGTACGAGGATTTGCTTCGACAACGGCACGAGATATTTCTTCACTTCGCCAATCTTCGATGTCACGCTGATTTCGCGGTTACCACGCTTGATTTTTCCGAACATAACCTCGCCGTCGATTTCTGAAACGATGGCTGGGTTAGACGGGTTGCGTGCCTCGAAGAGCTCAGTGACACGTGGAAGACCACCGGTGATATCACCTGCGTTACCAGATGCGCGCGGTGTCTTCATAAACACCTGACCTGCCTTGATTTCATCGCCGTCCTCAATCATAAGGTGGGCGTTGACAGGGAATGAATATGTTTTCAGCACCTGTCCGTTGGCGTCAACGATGTTGACCTCCGGCACCTTGGTGCGATCTTTCGACTCTATGATAATCTTTTCGTGCAAGCCCGATGTCTCGTCGGTTTCCTTGCGGTAAGTAACACCTTCAATCACGTTGACGAATTGTGCCTTACCGGCGACCTCGCTGACAACAACGGCGTTGAACGGGTCCCATTCGCAGATTACGTCGCCTTTCTTGACTGTTGCTCCGTTGCCGAAGTAAAGTTTCGAACCATAAGGGATGTTGGTGTTTGTCAGCACCATGCCCGTATTGGCGTCGACGATACGCATTTCTGCCAGACGGCCTACAACTACGTCGCAGTCCTCTGTCTTAACCGTGCGGAGCTCTTCAATCTCAAGCACACCGTCGTAGCGTGATGTCACTGACGATACGGCTGCGATATTGGATGCCACACCACCGACGTGGAACGTACGGAGGGTCAGCTGCGTACCCGGCTCACCGATTGACTGTGCCGCGATTACACCGACAGCCTCGCCTTTCTGAACCATACGGTTGGTCGACAGGTTGCGGCCGTAGCACTTGGCGCAGACGCCCTTCTTCGACTCGCAGGTAAGCACCGAACGCACTTCAACCGACTCAATCGGCGACTTCTCGATGCGCTCTGCTGCTGCATCGTTGATTTCCTCGCCGCTCTTCACGATGATGTCGCCTGTCAATGGGTCTACCACATCGTGAACCGACACACGTCCGAGAATGCGCTCGCTGAGAGTTGCAACAACGTCTTCGTTGTTCTTAAGCTCTGTGCAGACAAGTCCGCGAAGCGTGCCGCAGTCCTCCTCGGTGATAATCACGTCGTGGGCTACGTCGACAAGACGACGGGTAAGATAACCGGCGTCGGCGGTCTTCAATGCCGTATCCGCAAGACCCTTACGGGCACCGTGGGTAGAGATGAAGTACTCCAACACTGAAAGGCCTTCCTTGAAGTTCGCCAAAATCGGGTTCTCGATAATCTGACCGCCTTCGGCACCGCTCTTCTGCGGCTTGGCCATAAGACCACGCATACCGGCGAGCTGACGAATCTGGTCCTTAGAACCACGGGCTCCTGAGTCAAGCATCATGAAGATTGGGTTGAAGCCCTGGTTGGCTGCTGTAAGCTGCTTCATCAATGTGCTTGTCAAGCGGGAGTTGACGTGCGTCCAAATATCAATAATCTGGTTGTAGCGCTCGTTGTTGGTGATGAATCCCATGTTGTAGTTGTTCATCACTTCTTCAACCTGCGCGTAACCTTCTTTTACGTATTCTTCCTTCTCGGCAGGGATAAGCACGTCGCCCAAGTTGAACGACAAGCCGCCCTTGAATGCCATGTAGTAACCGAGGTTCTTGATGTCGTCAAGGAACTTGGCTGAACGAACCACACCGCAACGCTTGATGACGGCGCCGATGATGTCGCGCAACGATTTCTTGGAAATCAATGTGTTGACATAGCCCATCTCCTCTGGCACGTTCTGGTTGAAGAGCAGACGTCCGACAGACGTTTCCTTAACCATTGTCTTCACGAGGTTTCCGTTTTCGTCAAGGTCGTCGACAACAACAGAGATTATGGCGTGAAGCGTACATTTGCCTTCGTTGTATGCAATCTGAGCCTCTTCCGGTCCGTAGAACACAAGACCCTCGCCCTTGTCGCCCTTGCGGAGCTTGGTGATGTAGTACAGACCAAGCACCATATCCTGCGACGGCACGGTGATAGGAGCGCCGTTGGCCGGGTTAAGGATGTTGTGCGCACCGAGCATCAGCAACTGCGCCTCGAGCACGGCCTCGTTGCCGAGAGGCAAGTGAACTGCCATCTGGTCACCGTCGAAGTCGGCGTTGAACGCCGTACATGCCAACGGGTGCAACTGGATAGCCTTGCCCTCGATCATGCGTGGCTGGAATGCCTGGATACCAAGACGGTGAAGTGTCGGGGCACGGTTGAGAAGCACCGGATGACCCTTCATCACGTATTCAAGGATATCCCATACAATCGGCTCCTTGCGGTCTACAATCTTCTTGGCGCTCTTCACTGTCTTCACAATGCCGCGCTCAATAAGCTTGCGGATGATAAACGGTTTATATAGTTCGGCTGCCATGTCTTTTGGCAAACCGCATTCATGCATCTTCAATTCCGGACCTACAACGATTACCGAACGCGCTGAGTAGTCGACACGCTTACCGAGCAAGTTCTGACGGAAACGTCCCTGCTTACCCTTCAAGCTGTCGCTGAGTGACTTCAACGGACGGTTGCTCTCGGTCTTTACAACGCTTGACTTGCGTGAGTTGTCGAGCAATGAGTCGACTGCCTCCTGAAGCATACGCTTCTCGTTGCGGAGAATCACCTCTGGCGCCTTGATCTCGATAAGGCGTTTCAAGCGGTTGTTACGGATAATGACTCTACGATAAAGGTCGTTCAAGTCGCTGGTGGCGAAACGGCCGCCGTCCAACGGAACGAGCGGGCGCAATTCCGGAGGAGTGACAGGCACCACTTTCAGCACCATCCACTCCGGTTTGTTGCGGTTTTTCGACGCACGGAACGACTCTACAACCTGCAGACGCTTCAATGCCTCCGTCTTGCGCTGTTGCGACGTGTCGGTGTCGGCACGGTGGCGCAACTCGTAAGAAAGGCTGTCAAGGTCTACGCTCTTCAACAAATCGTAGATTGCGTCAGCACCCATCTTGCAGATGAACTTGTTGGGGTCTGAGTCCTCGAGCATCGAGTTCTCGCGCGGCAACTTGTCCACGATTTCAAGATATTCGTCTTCCGAAAGGAGGTCGAGACGGGCAAGGTCCTCATGACCCTCAAGCTCGGCTGCGGCTCCCGGTTGGATTACGATATAGCGCTCGTAGTAGATTACAGAATCAAGCTTCTTCGACGGCAAGCCGAGAAGATAACCGATTTTGTTAGGCAATGAGCGGAAATACCAGATATGGGCTACCGGCACGACCAAAGAGATATGGCCTGTACGTTCGCGGCGCACTTTCTTCTCTGTAACTTCCACACCGCAACGGTCGCAGACGATGCCTTTGTAACGGATGCGTTTGTACTTTCCGCAGTGGCACTCATAGTCCTTTACCGGACCAAAAATGCGCTCGCAGAACAGACCGTCGCGTTCAGGTTTGTAAGTTCGATAGTTGATCGTCTCAGGCTTGAGCACCTCGCCGTATGACCGCTCAAGGATTTCTTCCGGCGAAGCAAGCCCGATCGTAATCTTCGAAAAGTTACTTTTTATTCTATTATCTTTATTGAATGCCATATTCTTTTGTCGTTTTATTCCAAGTTTATGCTAAGTCCCAGACCACGAAGCTCGTGCAGAAGCACGTTCAAGGATTCAGGTATGCCCGGAGTTGGCATAGGCTCGCCTTTGACTATTGCCTCGTATGCCTTGCTGCGGCCAACCACGTCGTCACTCTTGATTGTCAGGATCTCTTGAAGGATGTGGGATGCGCCGAATGCCTCAAGCGCCCAAACCTCCATCTCTCCGAAACGCTGTCCACCGAATTGTGCCTTACCGCCGAGTGGCTGCTGCGTAATCAATGAGTACGGGCCAATGCTGCGGGCATGCATCTTGTCTTCAACCATGTGGCCGAGCTTAAGCATGTAGATTACACCAACGGTTGCCGGTTGGTCGAAACGCTCGCCTGTGCCGCCGTCGTAAAGGTATGTCTTACCATAGCGTGGCACTCCCGCCTTGTCGGTCCATGAATTGAGGTCGTCGAGGCTCGCTCCGTCGAAAATCGGAGTGGCGAATTTCTCGCCAAGCTCGCGGCCTGCCCATCCGAGAACGGTCTCGAAAATCTGTCCCAAGTTCATACGTGACGGCACACCAAGCGGGTTCAAAACGATATCCACTGGAGTTCCGTCGGCAAGGAACGGCATATCTTCCTGACGCACTACGCGCGAAACGATACCCTTGTTACCGTGGCGACCCGCCATCTTGTCACCGACACCGATCTTACGCTTCTTGGCAACATAAACCTTGGCAAGCTGCATGATGCCTGAAGGAAGCTCGTCGCCGATAGAGAAGTCAAACTTCTTGCGACGCAATTCTGCATCGATTTCCTTCGACTTGCGCAGGTAGTTGATAATCGTGTCGTGGATCATATCGTTCTTGTGAGCGTCTGTTGTCCACTTGCTGAGGTTGATGGTGTCGAATTCCTCGATGCCCTTCAAATACTCTGCCGTAAACTTCTCGCCCTTAGGAATAACCTCTGTGCCGAGGAAGTCCTTCACGCCTTGCGAAGTCTTGCCGTCGGTAAGCGTGATGAGTTTCTCGATAAGACGTGCCTTCAAAGCCACCTGACGCTGTTCGAATTCCTCGTCCATCTGCTGAAGCTCAAGGTTTGCCGCCTTGCCCTTCTTCTTCTGTGCCTTTGCATAAAGGTTGGTCTTAACAATCACACCCTTCAACGAAGGAGATGCCTTCAACGACGCATCCTTCACATCGCCGGCCTTGTCACCGAAGATGGCACGGAGAAGTTTTTCCTCCGGCGTCGGGTCGCTCTCGCCCTTAGGTGTGATCTTACCGATAAGGATGTCGCCCGGCACAACGTGTGCGCCCACACGGACAATTCCGCGCTCGTCGAGATCCTTTGTAGCGTCCTCGCTGACGTTTGGAATGTCTGACGTAAGTTCCTCCATTCCTCGTTTTGTCTCGCGCACCTCAAGAGAGTACTCGCTGACGTGGACAGACGTAAGGATATCCTCACGCACCATGCGCTCGTTGAGCACGATGGCATCCTCGTAGTTGTAACCCTTCCATGGCATGAACGCCACCTTAAGGTTGCGGCCGAGTGCGAGCTCGCCGTTTTCCGTGGCATAACCCTCTGTCAGAATCATTCCCTTCTCGACGCGCTGTCCCTTCTTGCAGATTGGACGCAAGTCGATTGTGGTGCTTTGGTTGGTCATGCGGAATTTCGGAATGATATATTCTTTAACTGAGTCCTCGAAATTCACGAATTCCTCGTCCTCAGTACGGTCATAGCGGATTCTGATAACGCTGGCGTCAACAAACTCGATGACACCGGCGCCCTCTGCCATAATCTGTGTGCGGGAGTCGTGGGCAAGCTGCTTCTCAATGCCTGTGCCAACAATAGGAGCCTCACTGCGCAACAACGGCACAGCCTGGCGCATCATGTTCGATCCCATCAACGCACGGTTGGCATCATCGTGCTCAAGGAACGGAATCAAAGATGCGGCGATTGAGGCAATCTGCATCGGCGACACGTCCATAAGCTGCACTTCTTCCGGTGCTACCACAGGGAAGTCGGCGTCAAGACGCGCTTTAACCTTGTTTTTTACGAAAGTGCCGTCATCGTTAAGCGGAGCGTTGCCCTGCGCGATGATCTGACCTTCCTCGATTTCCGCTGTCAGATAAGTGACGTGGCTGTTGTCGAGATCCACCTTGCTGTTCTCAACCTTGCGGTAAGGAGTCTCGATAAAGCCGAGGTTGTTGATTTTAGCAAACACACACAACGACGAAATCAAACCGATATTAGGACCCTCAGGGGTCTCAATCGGGCAAAGACGTCCGTAGTGGGTGTAGTGCACGTCGCGCACCTCAAATCCGGCACGGTCACGCGACAAACCGCCAGGACCGAGAGCCGACATTCTTCGCTTGTGAGTAATCTCGGCAAGCGGATTGGTCTGGTCCATGAACTGCGACAATGCGTTGGTTCCGAAGAACGTATTGATAACGGAAGAGATTGTCTTGGCGTTGATCAGGTCAATCGGAGTAAACACCTCGTTGTCGCGGACGTTCATACGCTCACGGATTGTACGCGCCATACGTGCAAGACCCACTCCAAACTGGTTGTAGAGCTGCTCGCCGACTGTGCGCACACGACGGTTCGAAAGGTGGTCGATATCGTCGACATCCGACTTCGAATTGATAAGCTCAATCAAATACTTGATGATGGCGATGATGTCTTCCTTAGTCAACACTTTCACCTCCTCCGGCACTGTAAGCGACAATTTCTTGTTGATGCGGTAACGGCCCACATCGCCCAAGTCATAACGCTTCTCGGAGAAGAAAAGGTTGGTTATCACCTCACGCGCGCTCGCATCGTCCGGTGGCTCCGCGTTGCGCAATTGGCGATAGATATAGTTGATAGCCTCTTTTTCAGAGTTGCTTGAGTCTTTCTGGAGTGTATTGAAGATAATCGAGTAGTCGCTCATATCTACATCCTCCTTGTGCAGAAGGATGGTCTGAAGTCCCGAATCAAGGATTTCCTGGATGTGCTCCTCCTCGATAACGGTCTCGCGGTCGATGACCACATCGTTTCGCTCAATCGAAACCACCTCGCCGGTGTCTTCGTCAACGAAATCTTCAACCCACGTTTTCAACACACGGGCGGCAAGCTTGCGGCCAATGCATTTCTTCAGGTTCGTTTTGTTTACTTTTATTTCCTCAGCAAGACCAAAGATTTCTATGATGTCTTTATCGCTGTCAAGACCGATGGCACGCAACAATGTTGTTACCGGCAATTTCTTCTTGCGGTCGATGTAGGCATACATCACATTGTTGATGTCAGTGGCAAACTCTATCCATGAGCCACGGAACGGGATGATACGTGCTGAATACAATTTGGTTCCGTTGGCGTGTGTGCTCTGTCCGAAGAACACACCAGGCGAACGGTGCAGCTGCGACACGACAACGCGCTCCGCACCGTTGATCACAAATGTGCCCTTTTCCGTCATATACGGAATCGGTCCAAGATAAACATCCTGGATTACGGTGTCGAAGTCCTCATGGTCGGGATCCGTACAGTATAATTTTAATTTTGCCTTCAACGGCACACTATATGTCAAGCCGCGCTCAAGACATTCCTCTATCGTATATCTCGGCGGGTCGATGTAATAGTCTAAGAATTCGAGCACAAAGTTATTCCTTGTGTCGGCAATTGGAAAGTTTTCCGCAAAAACCTTGTACAATCCCTCGTTCTTTCTCTTCTCTAACGGAGTGTCCAGCTGCAAGAAATCGTGAAACGACTTCAGCTGAATCTCCAAAAAGTCGGGGAAGGGCAACGGATTCTTTACGGAGGCGAAATTTACGCGTGGTTTTACTGTTGAAACTGACATAAAAATAATATTAATTGAACCCGAAATTGAAAATAACACAAAAAGGTTAAGAATCGACTTTATAGGGGATTCTTAACCTAATTACCTGAATTTCAGGCAATATTATTTAAGTTCAACTTCAGCTCCAGCCTCTTCGAGTTGTTTCTTAAGAGCCTCAGCCTCAGCTTTAGCAACACCTTCCTTGATTGTGCTAGGTGCACCGTCTACCAAGTCCTTAGCTTCTTTCAAACCAAGACCACAAGCTTCCTTAACGGCCTTTACAACCTGAAGCTTAGAAGCGCCTGCGCTCTTCAATACTACATCGAATGCCGATTTCTCTTCCTCAGCAGCAGCGCCGGCAGCAGGGCCAGCAGCAACAGCTACAGCTGCAGCAGCAGGTTCAATACCATATTCGTCTTTCAAAATCTGAGCAAGTTCGTTTACTTCTTTTACTGAGAGGTTAACTAATTGTTCTGCAAATGCTTTCAAATCTGCCATAATTGTATAATTTTTTATTGTTATTTTTTTGTTTATTTTTTATTAGAGAGTGTTTCAAGAATACCATGCAACTTGTTGCCTGACGACTGCAGTGCGGAAACAACGTTCTTGGCCGGTGACTGGAGCAATGCAACAACCTCTGCGATGAGCTCGTTCTTGCTCTTGATCTTCGACAATGTGTCGAGCTGATCAGCACCCATATAAACTGTTTCTTCCACATAAGCGGCCTTCAAAACTGGCAACTCTGATCCTTTCTTGTGGAACTCCTTGATTGCTTTGGCAGGAGCATTTCCTACATTTGAGAACAGCATTGCAGTTGTTCCAGTCAACGCTGGATACAATTCTGAATAATCGCCTTCCAATTGCTCTAAAGCCTTGTGAAGCAACGTATTCTTAACAACCATCATCTTCACTTCCGCGTTGAAGCAAGCGCGACGGAACGCACTTGTCTGCTCAGCGTCCATGCTGGTAGTGTCGGTGAGATAAAAGCAGCTGTACTCCTTGAGAGTCTCGCCGATTTTCTCTATTATTATCGCTTTATCTTCCTTTCTCATGATTCTCTTAATTTAAAAATTCGTTACACATCAAGTGATTTTGTATCGATCTTCAGACCTGAGCTCATTGTACTCGAAAGATATATGCTCTTCATATAAGTACCTTTGGCGGTGGCCGGCTTCAACTTAATCAGCGTGTTGATAAACTCGCGTGCGTTTTCTGCCATTTGGTCTGCCGTGAAGGAAACCTTACCGATAGAAGCGTGTACGATACCGTTCTTATCTACTTTAAAGTCAATCTTACCTTGTTTTACCTCTTTCACTGCCTTTGCTACGTCTGGTGTAACTGTGCCGCTCTTTGGGTTAGGCATCAAGCCACGAGGACCGAGGATGCGACCGAGAGCACCGATTTTACCCATAATAGCAGGTTGAGTGATGATTACGTCTACGTCTGTCCAGCCGCCCTTGATTTTCTCAATATACTCGTCCAAACCTACGTAGTCTGCTCCAGCTTCTTTTGCGGCAGCTTGATCTGCCTCTGTGGCGCACAAAACCAATACGCGTACCTGCTTGCCTGTTCCGTGAGGAAGAGAAACAACGCCGCGCACCATTTGGTTAGCCTTGCGAGGATCTACACCAAGACGTACATCGATATCAAATGAAGCATCGAATTTCGTAAAGGTGATTTCCTTTATTTTTTCTGCTGCTTCCTTCAGTGTGTAAATCTTTCCAGCTTCAATCTTCTCTAAAGCCAACTTTTGATTTTTTGTCAGTTTACCCATGTCAATTGAAGTTTTTAATTGTTTTCAGGGAAAGATCCCTTAACTGTGATACCCATACTTCTCGCTGTACCAGCGACCATCTTCATAGCTGAATCTAAAGTAAAACAGTTCAAATCCGGCATTTTGTCTGTAGCAATTGCCTTTACCTGCTCCCATGTAATCTCTGCCACCTTCTGACGGTTAGGCTCTTTCGATCCCTTTTTCTGCTTTGAAACCTCAAGCAACTGTACTGCTACAGGAGGGGTCTTGACAACGAAGTCAAAGCTCTTGTCGCTATAGTAAGTGATTACTACAGGAAGCACTTTGCCTGCCTTGTCCTGGGTGCGGGCATTGAATTGCTTACAAAATTCCATGATGTTGATACCCTTAGAACCCAAAGCAGGTCCTACTGGGGGTGATGGGTTTGCCGCACCACCTTTAATCTGCAATTTGATCTGTCCAGCAATTTCTTTAGCCATTTCTGTTTTTGTTTTTTGATAAGTTAAATTATCACAGTCATAGTCGTGTTCGTAACAACAAAACTATTCCCGCTCTACTTGCGAATTTTCCAACTCTACCGGTGTCTTGCGTCCGAAGATGCTTACCATAACCTTGAGCTTCTTCTTCTCGTTGTTGACCTCGTCGACCGTTCCAATCATGCCCGTGAAAGCGCCATAGTTTACCTTGACAGTCTCACCGACCTTGTAATCAATCAAGTCGGCCTCATTAGTTTCCTGAAGCTCGTCCGCAATACCGAGCATACGGTTAACCTCCCCTGGTCGCAACGGCTCCGGACGCTTTGCCTCCGAACCCTTTCCGCAGCCGAGAAAGTCAATCACATTGGTCGTATTGCGAAGGATATGAGTTACCTCACCGATCAACTCAGCTTCCACAAATACATAGCCTGAATAGAGTGTGCGCTCTTTGACGACCTTCTTTCCAGACTTTGTGGTAGAATAAATCTTTTCAGTAGGAATCAATACTTGTGACACATAGTCGCCCAGCGAAGTATTCTTGATTTGGGCATCGAGCAATTCTTTTACCTTTGCCTCCTTGCCTGATATGGCACGGAGCACATACCATTCTTTCTTACCTGCCATGACTTACTTGTGTAATCCGTAAATCGTTTCCATTATGAAATTGATCACCTCGTCAACACCCCAAATAATCAATGAAAGAATGATGGAAGCTACCAATACAATCATTGCGCTGTTGACAAGCTGTGTCCTCGTTGGCCAAGAAACCTTATAGACAAGCTCGCTATAAGACTCCTGGATATCCGCAAACAGTTTATTAAATACTTTCATTTCCTTAATTCTTAGCACAGGACGAGAGGCTCGAACTCCCGACACCCGGTTTTGGAGACCGGTGCTCTACCAACTGAGCTAGTCCTGTATATTAGCCGGCCGTTGCCGACCGGCTGTTGTTTTTATTCTTCTATCGCTTGAGTATTATTCAAGGATTTCAGTGATCTGACCAGAACCTACTGTACGGCCACCTTCGCGGATTGCGAAACGAAGACCCTTGTCGCATGCTACCGGAGTGATCAACTTAACTTGGATAGTTACGTGGTCACCAGGCATTACCATTTCTACACCTTCTGGAAGAGTGATCTCACCAGTTACGTCGAGCGTACGGATGTAGAATTGTGGGCGATAGTGGTTGTGGAATGGAGTGTGACGTCCACCTTCCTCTTTCTTCAAGATATAAACCTGAGCCTTGAACTCATCGTGAGGTTTAACCTGTCCTGGGTGGCAGACAACCATACCACGCTTGATTTCGTTCTTGTCGATACCACGGAGAAGCAAACCTACGTTATCACCAGCTTCACCTTCGTCCAAAATCTTGCGGAACATCTCAACGCCAGTTACAACTGACTTCTTGTCTGCACCAAGACCAAGGATTTGAACTTCGTCGCCAACCTTAACGCGACCAGCCTCGATACGACCAGTTGCTACAGTACCACGACCAGTGATTGAGAACACGTCCTCAACAGGCATCAAGAATGGTTTATCAACGTCACGTGGAGGAAGTGGAATCCATGTATCTACTGCATCCATGAGTTCCATAACCTTCTCTTCCCACTTAGCCTCACCGTTCAATGCACCAAGTGCAGAACCACGGATGATAGGAGTGTTGTCACCATCATAATCGTATGACGAAAGAAGATCACGCATTTCCATCTCAACGAGCTCGAGCATTTCTTCGTCGTCTACCATGTCGCACTTGTTCAAGAATACAACCAGACGAGGAACGTTTACTTGGCGAGCCAAAAGGATGTGCTCACGAGTCTGAGGCATAGGACCATCAGTTGCAGCAACCACGATGATTGCACCGTCCATCTGAGCGGCACCAGTTACCATGTTCTTCACATAGTCGGCGTGTCCCGGGCAGTCTACGTGTGCGTAGTGGCGGTTAGCTGTTTCATACTCTACGTGAGATGTGTTGATTGTGATACCACGCTCTTTCTCTTCAGGTGCGTTATCGATAGAGTCAAATGAACGCAACTCAGAAAGACCTTTCTTTGCCAACACTGTAGTGATAGCGGCAGTCAAGGTAGTTTTACCGTGGTCAACGTGACCAATAGTACCGATGTTAACATGCGGTTTGGTTCTTTCGAATTTCTCTTTTGCCATAACTTTATGCTTTTTTATTTATGTTTGACTATTTCAAGTACATTTTTCCTATTTATTGAGCCGATGGCGGGATTTGAACCCGCGACCTCTTCCTTACCAAGGAAGTGCTCTACCCCTGAGCTACATAGGCAACTTGAGCGGAAGACGAGGCTCAAACTCGCGACCCTCAGCTTGGAAGGCTGATGCTCTATCAACTGAGCTACTTCCGCAAGCTTTGTGGGCGAAGATGGATTCGAACCACCGAAGGTATAAACCAGCAGATTTACAGTCTGCCCCATTTGGCCACTCTGGTATTCGCCCTTTCGAGCCTCTTGTCGGATTCGAACCAACGACCCCGAGATTACAAATCACGTGCTCTGGCCAACTGAGCTAAAGAGGCTTGTTGCACACCGACATAAGCCGGAAAGCGAGTGCAAAGTTACGCAAATAATTTTATCTCCAAAACTTTTCTCTATTATTTTTCAAAAAAAATCTCTTTTTCGCGTTTTTTAGTCTGAATATTACCCCCCTTAAAAAAGATTATCTTTGCACATAACTTTAAAATTCACAAATTATGACAAAACTAAAATCAATTCTGGCCATTGCTTTTTTTAGCATAACAACCATCGCATCGGCGCAGACAGCCGACGACCGTTCTCTGTTCGACGTAACAGGAAACGTCAAGTCCATCACGTCAAAGAGCGACACAGGCCCTCTTAGCCTTATCATAGAATGCTCGTCAGTCACATTCTCCAAAGCCGGAACCATGACAAAAATCAACGGCATGACGCCGACAAGCCACGGCACGAAGGTCACATCGCGCACAAACGGTCTGCCAAGTAAAGTAAGGCTCACATACTGCGATGAAGCCGGCGAGATGCCCTACACCGTAGCAATTCGCCACAACGGCAAACACAAAATTCTCAAAGCTTCATCTTCAGACTACCCCATAGAAAAATTCAGCACCTCGTTCAGCTACGACCCAACAGGCAGGCTGAAGTCCGTGGAATGCAGCGGCAGCGTCGAGGGGCGAATGCTTACATATAAGTACATCAGCTTCGACGCAAAAGGCAATTGGACGAAACGCACCGTTTCCATCAGATACTTCTCAATCGACGCAAATGGCAAAAAAGTATTCATCAGTGGCATAGAAGAAGAAACCGAAGCCCGCACAATCACCTATTATTAGCTATTGCCGCCCAGCAAAACCACAAATAGCATAAATGTCAAGCCCGAAGCACCGTAAAATCAGTCTTCGGGCTCTTTTTCCATAGGAGTTGGCCCCTGGCGGCGTCTTATGCATCTCTTTTGCGAGGCTATCGCCACTTATCATCTCTGGATTTCCATAATGGTTTAAGCCTGGCAACTTTTATTTTCACGGCAGAGGCGTGAATATTATTTAAGAATTGGAATTTCTTTGATTACCTCAAGCATAAGCGAATATGCCTCCTCCATCTCATGAATGTCGGCATACTCGCGGGTAGAGTGCACATTATGCATCCCCGCGAACACGCACATTCCTCCTTTGAGTCCGCGCGCCGCCATCATGGCGGAGGTAGTTCCACCGCGCTCATCGGCGAACTTAATATCCATACCCACCTTTGATGCGGCATTTTCAACCAGCAATTGAGCCTGTGGGTGAAGCGTATATGCCACATTTTCGTATTGAAGTTCGTCGGCGACAACTTCTATTTTGACATTCGGGAATTTACGTCCGACATCAGCGATTGCACCGGCAAGCATTCGGTCAAATAGTTCGCCCTCTGATTTGTCGAAATATCGCACGCGCGAATTTACCGTGACATCCACTCCTTCTTTTGCAAAATTCCATGGATGGATATAGCCTTGCTTTCCCTCCGAATTTTCAGGACGGCACTCCACCGGGAAATAGGAAACATAAGCAGCTGCGGCAGCGATGGCATCGCCATATTTTTGAGCTTTCGCATCGCCGGGGTGCGCATCGTGTCCAATAAATTTAACATCAAAACGCCGGGCTGTAAAGTTTGATTTTGTTATTACTCCGAATTCCTCCCCATCAAGGTCGAAAAGTATATCCGGACAAAACGCAGTGGCATCGATTTTGTCAGCTGCGCGACCCACGTCTTCATTCGGGCAGAACACAAAGAACAGATTGCCGTGTTTGATTGTCGGAGTCAAGAGCACGGTACGAATAAGCTCCACAGCGATAGTGACGCCGCACTTGTCGTCAGCACCGAGCAACGTGGAGCCATCTGTTCGCACAACCGTATGCCCGTTCAGCAAATCAACTATCGGTTTGATATTGCCACCTTTTGCCTCCGGAGTAACATCTAAATGACAGCTGATGCCTAACGAAGGGCACTCCGATTTTATATTGGAAGGGATTCTGACATAGACATATCCGTCTGCCGAGACTTCCACAGAAGCCTCCCTGACACAGGATTTGTCAATGGCTTGTTTCACATCAGCCGCTATGGCTTGAGCCATCTCAAGCTGTCCAGCAGTACAAGGCCACGGGGTTTCATCGTCTGATTGGCTGTCGATCGACGCATACTTGATGAATGTGGCAAGCATTGAATTCCGCCTCGATGGTTGAGCTGAAACCACAAATGCCAGGAAAATGGCAAGTGCAACGATTGGTGTTCTCATAAGTCTAAAAACTTGCCGCCGGACTCACCTCATTGGCTTAATAGTTAACAAAAAAAGCGTGAGAGTCTGTACTGTTACCATATTCTTGACCACGACTCAGGTACTCCCGACTTTATGCAGTCAATAATGAGCGTCAGCAAACGCCTTTCATTACATATGCATCCCCACCTTAATTCATATTGGGACACTGTGCGCAATATACAATTACAAAAATAAACACTATTTGCGAGAAAAGGCCTATGTCTCCCCCAAATTTACGATTTTCCACCACAAAATTACGATATAAACACCAATGACAGGAAAAACTCTTCGACAAGCCAACGATGAAAACCAAAACCTGCACAATCACCCGCCACCAACCGACAGCCGGGCGGCGTCACAAAGACACCGCCCGGCTTCTCACGTTTTTCACACCTTAATATATTATTTCTTCTCTTTAAGTTTCACCAATTGACGGTCGAGCGCGTCGATTGCCAAATCAACCGCCTCCTCAAACGAGTCGGCAACCTTCGAGGCAAACAAATCCTCGCTGTTTGGCACGGTCAGCTTTATGGAAGCCTCTTTATTCATCGCGGTTTCCGGTTTCACCACTTTCAAGGTCACGTCAAACCCAGTGACCGACTCATTACGGCGAGCAAGTTTCTGCGCCTTCTTGTTGATGAACTCTTCCAATTTTGCAGTTGCATCGAAATGGATGGCTTTAATTCTGATTTCCATTTTACCCTCCTTTTTTTAAGGCTCTTGGATGAGCATGTTTATAATTACGTTTCAGTTCGCTGTATGTGATATGAGTGTAGACTTGCGTTGCCGCAAGCGACTCATGTCCCAACAATTCTTTCACACTGTTGATGCCGGCTCCGTGGTTGAGCATCACCGACGCATACGAGTGGCGGAGCGTGTGGGGCGAACGCCGCCCGCTGGTAACCGCCAACAGCGTCCGGCTAACCACGTTGTAGACCAGCTTGTCGTAGACCGGCGCGCCTTTTGCCGTCAGGAAGAAGGCGTCGTTGCCGGATGCCGACAGCTTTGCCCTCAGAGGCCGGTACAGTTCTATCAATGAGCGCAGCTCCCCGCAAAAAGGCACTATTCTGTCTTTATTACGCTTTCCATGCACTTTTAGTTCACACCGTCGGGTGTCGATGTCTGCGTCGGTCAAGCCCACAAGCTCGGCGCGGCGCATCCCCGTCTCATATAGCATCGCCACTATCAGGCGGTTGCGCACCTGCTCAAAATCCGTATGGCTGAAGCCGCTGTCAAGAATCTCGTCCATTTTTTTCTCGCCGACAAACTCGGGCAAACGCTTTGGCAGCTTAGCCATCGGAATGTCGTCAACCGGATTCTGCGCCACCTCGCCGCGCTTAAGCAGGAATTTGTAGAACGCGCGCAGCGCCTGCATCTTTCTGCGCACTGTCCTGACCGCCAGCCCGCGACGCTGCGACAAGTCGTAGACCCACGCCCTCACATCGGCGGTGCCGACGCCCGCAGCGGCAAACTCGCTGTCGCCGTCGGCGGCAAACGCGGCAAACTGTTCAAGATCCTTCTTATAAGACAAAACGGTATGAACCGAATAATTCAGTTCATACCGCATATAATATAAGAAAGATTCTATCTGCTTCATCGTAGCGCGTTTTTCTTCATTCCGCTACGAATTTAAGCAAAAACTTTCAATTTTGCAAGTTTTCCGACGGAATTTTATTCCTCCTCTGAGCGAAGTTTCTGAACGTAAACCGCTTTCATCATTTTCTTACGGTTTGCCACAGATGGTTTCTCAAAAGCCTGGCGTGCGCGCAATTCTTTCACGATACCGGTTTTCTCAAATTTTCTTTTGAATTTCTTCAATGCTCTTTCGATGTTCTCGCCTTCTTTTACTTGTACAATAATCATTTCTTTATGTATTTAATTTTTTATTATTCTGTTGTTTTTGGCGCAATAAAAATATGCCCAGAATGCCGCGCCAGCCCTTCCAAGCCAAGGCAAAACCCGCAATTGCGCGTCCGCCCGTATTGATAATATGAGTTACTTGTCTGTTTCTGAATCGGTTATATTTCCACAACCTCCTCTCTATTTTTTTGCGGTGACAAAGATAGTGCAAATTGAGAGAATAAAAAAACAACTCGTTGATTTTTTTTTGTTCCGAAATGCAGCCTATCTTATTAAAAGATAGTGCAAATCCGGAGCTTGGCAGCGAACCCGGCCACAGATTTTGTCAATAATAATCACCGACGGCAGGCGGTTGTTTGAAGATTTTTGTGTAAGTTTACCGCATAATTTCTACAACTACTTTATGGACGAGATTTTTTACGATGTGGTAGACCTGCTGAAGGCTCTGATTTCAACACCTTCGGTGAGCCGGGAGGAACAAGCGGCGGCAGACATAATTGAGAATTTTCTGAAAGCAAGGGGATGCACGACGCAGCGCTGCGGCAACAACGTGTGGACGATAGCGCCTGGCTACAGCCATGAACGGCCCACCCTGCTCCTTAACTCGCATATCGACACCGTGCGGCCTGTCAACGGATGGACGCGCAACCCTTTCTCGCCCGACGACGACGGCGAACGCATCTATGGTCTCGGCAGCAACGACGCCGGAGCGTCGGTGGTGAGCCTCACGGCGGCCTTTCTGTTGCTGTCGCAGCGGCAGCAGCGCTACAATCTCGTATTCCTTGCCTCGTGCGAGGAGGAAGTTAGCGGAAAAGGAGGCATCGAGGCGGTTCTGCCGTTGTTGCCCAAAATCGACGTGGCTTTGGTGGGCGAACCCACGGGAATGCACCCCGCTGTGGCTGAGAAAGGACTGATGGTGCTCGACGGCGAGATTGCCGGTAAGTCGGGACACGCCGCACGCGACGAGGGCGAAAATGCCATCTACAAGGCTCTGCCGATGATCGAACGGCTGCGCTCGCTGTCGTTCCCATTGACATCTGCCCATCTTGGACCCGTAAAAATCAGCGTCACTCAAATCTCTGCTGGAACGCAACACAACGTGGTGCCCGACATGTGCCGTATAGTGGTCGACGTGCGCACCACCGATGCCTACACCAACGAACAGACTCTCGAAATGATACGGCAGGCTGTGCCCTTCTGCAAGCTCACCCCGCGCAGCGTCCGCCTCCGCCCGTCGGGCATCAGCGAGCAGCACCCCATCGTGCGCCGCCTCGTCATAGCCGGGCGCAAGCCTTTCGGGTCACCTACCCTAAGCGACCAGGCTCTGATGCCGTTCCCGTCGCTGAAAATAGGTCCCGGCGACTCTGCCCGCTCGCACACGGCCGACGAATACATCACCTACGACGAAATCCGGGAGGCTATCCAAATCTACTTCACCACTCTCGACGGGCTGGCTCTCTGACCTGCATGCCCGCCGCACTGACGGCTTTATCATTCTAAAATATGCAAAATAGGGCGCAACATTGCGAATGTTTCGTCCTATTTATTTACCTTTGCACCGTATTTGCAGAGAAAAGAGGAATTTGAAGCGCTTTCATATATATATAATCATACTCGTGCTGCTGTCGACGGCTCTTTTTGCCATGCCGCAGACGGGATTGCACAAACACCATGCCGACAACATCCCAGATGCTGCCGCCACGGTTGTCGACTCTGCTCTGATACGCGCTCGTGCGCAAACATCTCCACGAATCGACTCGATACGAAACGTAATGGCTTCGCTCCGCGAGAGGGCGCGCAAGCAACGGCCTTCGCTCCGCACGGGCGAACGCCTCGACTCGGTGGCTGAATCGGTGGTGAACCACTCTGTCAGCCCTGCCGCTCCCGCCGATTCCATCCTCCCCGCCGACACGCTTACCGACAGCGAGATTCTCGCCTTGGACTCAATGCCGCCGACGCCAAGGAAAAGCCGCATTGTGCGCGAAAAGGTCGACATCGACAATGCTGTGGATTTCGCCGCCAAAGACTCGTTGGTGATGATGGGTCAGAACGCCGCGTTCATGTATGGCGCGAGCAACGTGAAATATGCCGACATCGACCTGAGCGCCGATGAGATACACATGGATATGAAAGAGAGCCTTGTATACGCCGTAGGCCGGAAAGACACAACCGACGAGGTGGTGGGGTCGCCGGTGTTCAAGGACCGCAGCGGCGAATACCAGTCGAAGACCATGACCTACAATTTCAAGACTTCAAAAGGATTCATCACCGACGTTGTCACGCAGCAGGGCGAGGGATACCTTACCGGCGGACAGACAAAGAAACTTGCCGACGACTCATACAACATCATCAACGGCCGCTACACCACTTGCGACGACCACGAGCACCCTCACTTCTACATGCAGCTGACAAAGGCGAAGATGCGCCCTAAAAAAGACATCGTGACGGGTCCGGCATATATGGTGCTGTGCGATGTGCCTCTGCCGCTCGCCGTGCCGTTCGGCTATTTCCCGTTCACTTCAAAATACTCGTCGGGCGTGATTTTCCCCACATTCGGCGACGACTACAACAAGGGTTTCTACCTGCGCGACGGTGGTTATTATTTCGCGCTCAGCGACTATGCCGACCTTGCCTTGACGGGTGAAATCTACACCAAAGGCTCATGGGGGCTGGCGGCGCGCTCCACATATCGCAAACGCTACAAATTCTCGGGCTCGTTCAACATGAGTTTCCTGACCACAATCACCGGCGACAAGGGTTCGCCCGACTATATGAAGCAGAAAAACTTCCGCATCGCATGGACCCACTCGCAGGACTCAAAGGCGAACCCGAAAATGACGTTCTCGTCAAGCGTGAACTTCGCAACCAGCGGATACTCGCGCAACGACCTCAACAGCTACTACAACGAGTCGTTTACCGAAAACACGAAAAACAGTACGGTGAACCTCTCCTACCGTTTCTCTTCAAAGTTCCAGATGTCGACAACGGCGTCGCTGGCACAGCGCACTCAGGACTCAACCCTCTCGGTGTCGTTTCCAAACTTCACCCTGTCGCTGTCGCAGATAGCGCCGTTCAAGCGCAAACGCGCGGTCGGAGCAGAGCGTTGGTATGAGAAAATCAAAATGTCGTACACCGGTTCGTTCCAAAACAGTTTGACAGCCAAACAAAACGAGTTTTTCAAGAAAAGCCTCGTGAAGGACTGGGCAAACGGCATGCGCCATTCCGTACCGGTTTCCGCCACATTCAGTCTCTTCCAATACATCAACGTGTCGCCGAGCATCTCGATGAACGACCGCATGTATACGCGAAAGATTCGCCGGTCATGGGACCCCGCGGCATCGGCTGAGGTGCAGGACACAACCTACAACTTCTACAACGTGTTCGACTTCAATGCGTCTGTCTCGCTCGACACTAAAATCTACGGTTTCTTCAAGCCTATGAAGTTCCTCGGCGACAAGGTGCAGATGATTCGCCACGTGATGAGTCCGTCAATATCGTTCAGCGGCTCGCCCGACTTCTCGCAGCCTGGATGGGGATATTACGGCACCTACGACTACGTCGACCAGCAGGGACGGGCTTTGCAACGCAAGTACAGCTACTTCGGCAGCAACATCTTCGGATCCGTGGGTCAGGGAAAAACGGGAATGGTGAGCATGTCGCTGTCAAACAACGTGGAAATGAAAGTGAAAAGCGACCAGGACAGCACTGGCGTGAAGAAGATATCCCTCATCGAGAACTTCACGATATCGCAGTCGTACAACTTTGCAGCCGACTCGCTGCGCTGGAGCAACGTCAACACGTCGCTCTCGTTGCGCCTCGTGAAAAACCTCAACCTCAACCTTTCGGCGACGTGGGATCCATACACCTACCAGCTCAATGCGTCTGGCGCGCCGGTGCGCGTCGACGTGCCGCGATGGAAAGCCCACAAAGGATGGGTGAAACTGTCGAGCACGGGAACTTCGTTCAGCTACACGCTCAACAACTCCACTTTCAGGCGCAAGAAGAAATCCTCGTCGACCGACTCCAAAAAGACCGACTCCCCCGACGACAATCTGGACGAGATGGACGACGGAACGGGCGGACAGAACAACCAGAAAAAAGACGACAATCTGGAGCTTGACAGCGACGGATATGCCCATTGGAGTTTTCCTTGGAGCCTGACGCTCAACTACTCGGTGAACTACAGCTACGGAGAGTTTGACAAGCAGAAGATGGACTATCGCGGAAAATTCACTCAGAACCTTAGCTTCAGCGGCCGCATACAGCCCACCAAGGGCTGGAACTTCACATTCTCTTCAAGCTACAACTTCGACACGCACAAACTCGCATACATGAACTGCACCATCACGCGCGACCTGCACTGCTTCTCGATGAGCGCAAGCTTCGTGCCGGTAGGACCGTACAAATCCTACAACTTCCATATCGCCGTCAAATCGTCGCTTCTCGCCGACCTCAAATACGACAAGCGCAGCAGCTACAGCAACGGCGTTGACTGGTACTAATCCCCCCAAGACTGTACAATCAAAAAAAGCGGCTGCACATCACAAGACGTACAACCGCGTAAAAAACATTAATTGCTTAAGCTTTTCTATTTCTCTCCAAGATAGATGGAACAAGTGCCAAACGTCATCGTGTGGCAGGTGCAGTTATTGAAGCCTGCACGGCGCATGATGTCGAGCATGTCGTTGCCCTGCGGCACGGCAGCTATGCTCTCCGGCAGATAGGAATAGGCACGGGCATCCTTCGAGATGCTGCGTCCAAGCAGCGGGATAAGCCTGCGCGTATAGAACCGATAAAACCAGAGCACCAACGGATTGCGAGGCGTCGACAGCTCGATGACACAAAGCGTGCCTCCCTGACGGAGCACACGATGCATCTCGGCATATCCCTGCTCGAGATGCTCGAAATTGCGCACACCATAAGCCACCGTAACAGCGTCAAACTCACCGTCGCTGAAGTCGAGCGCAAGGCAATCGCCTTTGGCATACTCTATCACATCGTCAAGACCGGCGCGCTGCGCCTTCTGCTGGGCGATGGAAAGCATATTTTCCGACAAGTCGACGCCCACCAGACGTTTGGGATGCAGTTTGCGGCAGAGGAGCATGGCAAAATCGCCGGTGCCTGTGGCCACGTCAAGCAGCGACTGCACGCCTTTTCTGCGCAGAAATCCCACTGCCTTGCGACGCCACAGCTTGTCGATGCCGAAAGTCATTGCGCGGTTCATAAAATCGTAAACCGGCGCGATGGAGTCAAACATCTCGCGCACCTGTTGCGTCTTGCTCTCTTTTTTGCCGTATGGCATAATTTTCTCCGCCTTGTAGTCCATCCCGTCTGTTTGTGAGTTTTTTTACTTCTTCAAAGAGTTGAGATATTCAGTCACATTCTTCTCTATGCGCGCAGCAATGTCGGCATGCTCCTCCTTCTGGAATTTCAAACCGGTGATATGCTCATAAAGCTCGATGTAGCGGTCGGAAACCGACTGGCAGTATTCATCCGTCATCTCAGGCACAGTCTGACCGGCCTTGCCCATAAATCCGTTCTCGATAAGCCACTGGCGCACGAATTCCTTTGAAAGCTGGCGTTGAGCCTCGCCTTTCTCGAAACGCTCCTCATAGCCATCGGCATAGAAATAGCGTGAAGAGTCGGGAGTGTGGATCTCGTCGATGAGATAAACCTTGCCGTCGCGCTTGCCGAACTCATATTTGGTGTCAACCAGAATCAAGCCCTTCTTGGCTGCCATCTCCGAACCGCGGGCAAACAATGCGCGCGTGTAGCGTTCCATCGTCTCATAGTCTTCCTTCGAAACGATGCCCTGCTTGATTATTTCCTCGCGCGAGATATTCTCGTCGTGTCCGGCTTCAGCCTTGGTGGTAGGAGTGATGATAGGTTCCGGGAATTTCTGGTTTTCCTTCATGCCCTCCGGCAGTTTCACGCCGCAAAGCTCACGGCAACCATCCTTATAGTCGCGCCAAGCGCTGCCCGTAAGATAGCCGCGGATAATCATCTCTACGCGGAATCCCTCACATTTCAATCCCACAGTGACCATCGGGTCGGGAGTGGCAAGTTTCCAGTTTGGAACGATGTCGGCTGTAGCGTCAAGGAATGTTGCCGCAATCTGGTTGAGTACCTGCCCTTTGAACGGAATGCCCTTCGGAAGAATCACGTCGAAAGCCGAGATACGGTCTGTCGCCACCATCACCATCAAATCATCGTTGATGTCATACACGTCGCGTACTTTCCCGTGATAAACGCTCACCTGTCCCGGGAATTGGAAATCTGTCTTTACTAATGTTGTTGCCATAAACTTTTATATGTTATAAAATCATTGTCGGTTGTTTTCTATCCGTCGCTCCTTCTGCTCCTGACGCAAAGCCTTCTGCTCCTCGTCGTGCTTCTCGTATGCCTCCACTACCCGCTGCACAAGAGGATGGCGGACAATGTCTTTTTTCTCAAACTGCACACGTCCCACGCCATTGACGTTACGGAGCACACGCAATGCCTGCACAAGTCCGGAAGTGACGGTGTGGGGCAGGTCAATCTGCGTCACGTCACCGGTAATCACCATCTTGGCATTCATGCCAAGACGCGTCAAAAACATTTTTATCTGATGCGTGGTGGTGTTTTGCGCCTCGTCGAGGATTATCACGGCTTCGCTCAGGGTGCGTCCGCGCATAAATGCCAACGGCGCAATCTGAATCACTCCGGTTTCCATATATTCCTTCAGTTTCGCCTGCGGAATCATATCCTCCAGCGCATCGTAGAGAGGCTGCAGATAAGGGTCGATCTTGTCCTTCATATCTCCGGGAAGGAATCCGAGCTTCTCGCCGGCCTCAACTGCCGGACGCGAAAGTATCACCTTGCGCACCTCCCTGTTTTTGAGAGCACGCACGGCAAGGGCTATCGCCACATACGTCTTGCCCGTTCCCGCTGGTCCGAGCGCAAACGTCAAATCGTTTTCCTGAAATGCCTTGACAAGTTTCTGCTGATTGGCTGAACGCCCCTGGATGGGCTTGCCGTTGACGCCGTAGATAATCACGTCGTCCATCTTCAGCTCTTTGGGCGGCTTCCCTTTGACCACATCGAGGATTACCTCCTCTCCCAGCTGATTATATTTCGAGCAATAGTCTTCAAGTTCTTTGATTTTTTTCTCAAACTCCGCCGTTTCCTGCTCATCACCAAGCACTTTGATAAGCGTGCCGCGGGCAGCGACGCGCAACTTCGGAAACAGGCTGCGTATCAACTGCATATTTGAGTTGTTCACCCCATAGAATATAACGGGGTCTACACTATCGATTACTACTAACCTTTCAATCATATCTCTTTTTGTTGCCACAAAATTACTAATATCCGCCGACATTACGGCACGATAGGCTCAGAAGATTGGAATTTTTTTTGTTGCAACCAGCCGCACGTCCCCCAATTCCAAAAATATTGCGATTTATTTGGAACACGTTCCAAAAATATTATGATTTATTTGGAATGTATTCCAAAAATCTTTAGTTTTGTGCCTGAAACCAAAGATTTGACAGCTTATGATAGACCGAATCTTGACAAAATCCATAATGGAACGGATGTGGCACGGCAAAGCGATTATCGTATTCGGTGCACGCCAAGTAGGCAAAACAACAATGGTCAAGGAAATGCTGCACGGCCGCGACGATGTGCTGTGGCTTAATGGTGACGAACCCGATGTCCGTAATTTGTTTGACGGCGCCACATCGACGCTTCTGAAGTCAATTATCGGAAACAAAAAAATTGTTGTAATCGACGAGGCACAACGCATATCCGACATAGGCATATACATCAAGTTGATTGCCGACAACATCCCAGACATTCAGGTCATAGCCACCGGCAGTTCTTCTTTTGATTTGTCAAATAAAATCAACGAACCGCTGACAGGCAGGAAATTTGAATATTGCATGTATCCGCTGTCGTTCGCCGAGATGGTGGCCAACACAGGGCTGATAGAGGAGAAGCGTATGCTACAGCAACGACTTGTTTATGGATATTACCCCGACGTTGTGTGCAATGCCGGCGATGAACGCGCCATACTCAGCGAGTTGTCCAACAGCTATCTTTACAAAGACATCCTTTTGCTCGACAAGATAAAGAAGAGCGAGAAATTGATGAAGCTACTTCAAGCACTGGCTTTTCAAGTCGGTTCCGAAGTGAGTTTCAACGAGTTGTCGCAGATATGTGGACTTGACCCCAAAACAATCGACACTTACGTTTCCTTGCTCGAACAATCATACATCGTTTTCCGACTTGGATCGTTCAGCCGGAATCTCAGAAACGAATTGAAATTCTCCCGCAAAATTTATTTTTGGGACTGCGGAATCCGCAATGCGATAATCAGCAATTACAAATCAATCGACTCCAGGACTGACGCCGGGGCTTTGTTTGAGAACTTCGTGATTTCCGAGCGTATGAAAAAAATTCAATATGAAAAAACGTATGCAAAAGGTTATTTCTGGAGGACCACAGCGAAGAGCGAGATAGACTATGTCGAGGAGACCGACGGCAAGCTTTCTGCTTTTGAATTCAAATGGAATCCAAAACGGAAGGCATCTATCCCGTTGGCTTTCTCAAGGGCTTATCCCGACACGGACTTCAATGTCGTGACTCGCGACAATTGCGAATCATTCCTGCTATAACGGCTGCGGCGCGCCGACTCGAGTCGGCGCGCCGCTATGTTTTTTTCAATCCTTTCCGAAGTCTCTATTTTTCAGTCGATGTTTCAAGCACACCAATCTCCTTGACGCTGCCGCTCTCAGGATGGAACACCACATACGCCGGCTGTTTCTTATCAACAAAAATCTTTGGATCAAGACCGAACTGCACGCCAAACTGCGCCACTTCCATCTGTTCGCGTGCCAGCACATTGCCGTCATAGGTCAGCGTCACGGTAGCGAGTCCCGGGATGTTGTACATCACCGCGCCCTTTGGCAATTCCTTCTCCTTGCCCTTATCATCGACAGGCAGCTCGCCCTTTTGCGTTGTTTTCACTGTGATATATACAGGTTCGCCGCTGAGGTCATTGCTGTCGACAATGCCGTTCACGTCCGACACACGGAACACCACCTCGCCGTCGACATCCTTCTTCGGCTCATAGTCGAAACGCACCACGCGCGTCTCCAGTTGCGTTGTGCCAACAAACATCGCCGTAAGCGTCTGCTCCTGACGGTTGAGCTCATCAAGCATCAGCTTCAGCGAAGCCCCATCGGGAGGCATCTGGTCGGCGTTGCCGCTCACAAGGTCGTTGCGGCTCTCGCGCAACTCGAAAATCTTGGCGGCGGCTGTTTCGGCACGCTTCATCAGCGACTCGCTCGCCACCATGTCCTCCGTAAACACGCTTGAATAGTCTGTTCCGTCAAGCACACTCTTGTCTGCCATCTGGTTGCGTTTGCGTTCCACCACTTCGCGTTCGGGGTCGGTGTTGATTGCCAACGGCAATCCTGCGGCGTCGAGCACCACAAAAGGCGACGACCCTGCCTTGAATTTCATCAGCCACTCACTGTCCTTGTCGGGCACACCGAATGCCGACATCTGCACGTCCTTGACAGCCCACGTCTGGCTGTCCTCGGTAATCGGATTCTTCACACCGAGATACTTCTCGGCGTAGCGGTAGTAAGGTCCGGCTTTCTTCACCGTACGCACCGCCTCTACCTCAATGTTGACATGCGTTTTAGGCAACGAATAAATCAGTCCGTATTCATTGTGCTTGTTGGCTGTGAGACGCTGTGTCTCCTGGGCGAATGCCGGCATCGAAGCCGTCAAAGCCGCAGCCAGCGCAATTATCTTAATTGTCTTCATATCTTATTGTTATTATTGCATTATTTCCTTTATTGCCTGACCTATGCAGTCTATGATATCGCCTGCCGTAAGCCCGTATTCGCCATGCTTCTGCGCAGCCAGATTGCCTGCATAGCCATGGATAAACACGCCCATCGACGCCGCCACATCGGGTCGGTATTTCTGTGCCATAAGCGCTCCTATGATTCCCGACAGCACGTCGCCACTGCCCGCGGTAGCCATTCCGGCATTGCCCGTGGTGTTGACAAACACCTTGCCGTCTGGGCGAAACACAAACGTGTAATGCCCTTTAAGCACTATCACGATTTTAAAGAACTTCGACATCTCGACCGCACGGTTAAAACGCTCCTCGTCTGTAAAATGTTCGCCAAACAATCGGTCAAACTCGCGCACATGGGGCGTTATCACGGATCCTTGCGGAATATTGTTGATTAGAGTGCGCAATCCAGCTACACAGTTAAGTGCATCGGCATCAAGAAGAATAGGCGATGCCGCCTGCCGCAGAAAATCATCGATTGCCGACACCGTTGCGGCATGCGTGCCGAGTCCAGGACCGGCGACAACCGTATACTTCTTCTCCGGCACAATCTCTGTAACATAACTGCTTCCCCTGTCCTGACGCACACGGGCCTCAGGCACTGCCGTCTGAAGCGGGATGTAGCAGCACGACGGCGTATGGACATCGACAATGCCCACTCCCGTGCGCAACGCAGCCTTTGCCGCAAGCACTGCCGCGCCTCCCATTCCGAAACTGCCTGCCACAAGAAGCATCCGTCCGAAATCGTGCTTGTCGGCAAACGGATTGCGCGGCTGCAGTCCGTCCTTGACTCCCACACGGTCAATCAGATAATAGTTCGACGGCGTCTGACGGATAGCCTCCTGGCTAAGACCGATGTCGAGCACCTTCCACTCTCCCAAGCACCTGGCATTCTCTCTGAAGAAAAACGCCAGACGCGGAAACTGGAATGTCAAAGTCAGGTTGGCATGGACAATATTGTTGAGAATATTTGTTGAATTAAACTCCGGAAACAGTCCCGACGGCAAGTCAATCGACACGACAAACGCTTCCGACTCATAGATAAGCTTCGCCAATGCCGTATAGCCGCCACGAAGGTTGGACGACAAGCCATTGCCAAACAATCCGTCGACAACAACATCACGTTTTGAAATCTCCGGAACCGTAAACTTCTTCTGCACCTCGACAAACGACGGATATTCCATATCGACAAGACGCTGACGGTTGATGGCGCAATCGTCCGACAGGTCCTTCGTTCTGAACAGAAGAACCTCCGGCTTGTATCCTTGGTCAATCAGCAGGCGAGCCACGGCAAGCGCGTCGCCGCCATTGTTGCCCGGACCCGCAAAAATAATGATACGCTGCGACGGCACCCAACGGGAAACAATTTCAAACGCCACCGCCGAAGCCGCACGCTCCATCAAATCAATGCTCGCTATTCCCTCTTTAGCCACCGTTGCTGCATCAATGGCACGTATATCTGTCGCTGTAAATATTTTCATTCTTGTCTGTAATTAGCCAAAGGACAAAGATAGTGCAAGGTGAGCAAAAAAGAAAGGAACTCGTTCATTTTCTTTTTCCGAACCGCAGCCTATCTTATTCAAGCTCGTCTTTTTCATCATTAAGGGCCTTAAAAACTTTAAAGACCTTACCCCTCCTTATCATTGTCTAAAACGATGTGCGGAAAGCACGCAGCTGCGACCGCAGCTGCAACGCCATGCCATCGGTCATCGAGTTGAGCAACGCATAGAATTGCTGACCGTGATTCATCTCTCGGGTATGCGCCAGCTCGTGAAGCAGCACGTAGTCCATCAGATGTGGAGGCAGCAGCATCAAGTAGCACGACAGATTGATTGTGCCTGCGCTTGTGCAACTTCCCCATTTCGACCGCGCTCCAGTGACACGCACTTTCTTGTAGGTCAGACCATGCATCGAGGCAAGTTCGGCGAGCAATGGCGGCAAGAACTGCTGCGCCCGGCGTTTCATTGCCCTGACAACGGCTGCCGACAGCAACTTCTGCACTTCCGGACGGCTGAACTGAGTGTCGGGCGGGCAAAACACCGTTGCCTTGTCGTCGTCAAACCGCACCGAGAAAAATTGCCGTGTGCCCGAGGCGACACACAGTTTGAAGCACGGCGCATCGATTGTGAAATCAAGGTCAATCAGCCGCGGACGCAACTTCTCGCATCCCTCACGAAGCGTCTGCCGATGCGGCTCTATGGCTTTGAGGACAGAGGCAAGCGACGTGTAGGGAGGCACCGTCACGTGCAGCCCGTCGTCCTTCGGACGCATTGTGATGTTGCGCGCGCGCCGGTTGGTGCGTATCTCTATACGTCCGAAATCGGGGTCCTGAACAATTCTCTTAGTCGGCATATCCACAAGTGTCTACAACCTCAACTTCACTTCGCGTGGCATCGACACGCTCCACACGCACCTGCACCGGTATGCGGTGTGAAAGCTCATCGACATGACTAATGATGCCCACACGGCGTCCGCCCATCTGATGCAGCGCCTCGAGCGTGTCCATCACATTGGTAAGGCATTCGTCAGACAGTGTGCCGAAGCCCTCGTCGATAAACAGCGTGTCCACTCCGTTGTCGGCAGCGTTCAAGCGCGACAGGGCAAGAGCCAGCGACAGAGAGACCATGAAACTCTCGCCGCCGGAAAGGATGTTGGCGCTCTGCGACACTCCCGGATTATGAGTGTCTTCAACAAGAATAACCAACGAGCCAGGCTGACAAGTCAGCGTATAGCGGTCGCTGAAGCGGCAAAGATAGCCGTTGGCAATGTTGAGCAGGTGCGACAGGATAAAACTCTGCGCCACCTTGCGGAATTGCTTTCCCTCTCTGTCACCAAGATATTTGCATAGCGTGTCCCATTTGTCTTTCTCCGCCCTGGCTTTCTCCGCGGCTACCAATGCGGCGGCATGTGCCTCCGCCTGTTTCTTGTCGTCGGCAAGCCGTTGCGCGTCAAGGGCGTTGCTCTGCAGCAACGCATCGGCTTCAGCACGTTTTTCTGCCACAACCGCCTGCAGGCTGTCGGCTGTGTCGGCCTCAGCCAGCGCCGGACGGTTGGCGCGATGGTTCTCAAGCATTTTCTCAACCGATGCAAGCGCACCGGCGCTTTTGTCGGCATCCGCCATTATGCGTTGGCAATAATCCCTTTCGGAGTCTATGCGCGCTCTGCTTGTCTGCGACAGGTTTACAAGCGCGGCTTCTCCGATTTGAGGATTGGCTGCGAAAAATTCAGCGAGTGCGGCTTCAGATTCCGCCGCCGTCTTGTCGGCATTGGCAAGTGCCGCACGACGTTCCGACAGCCTGGCTGTGATTTTTGCAATCGCATCCTTTGTCGCGGCAAGCAGTTTGTTGGTGTCGTCAAACCGGCGGCGCTGAGTGTCGCACTCCGCCTGTGCCTGCGCCGCCTCGCGCAACTTCCCGGCAACCACCGCAAGAGCGTTGTTGACGGCATCGATATCGACAGCGGTTTCCGCGTCACGGCATGCCGTTGACGCTTTTTCCACCATCGACGCATAGTCCGCTCTCGCCTTCTCCAATTTCTTTGTCGTTCTGTCGATTTCCCCACTTTGCTGCGCCACCTCCTTTTGTGTCACAGCAAGAGTGGTGGCAGCCTTGCGCAGGCGTTCCTCGGCATTGACCTTGCGCACTCTCACCGGCTCCAGCACCGACTGGAAATACTCGTCGGCAAGCAGCTGCCCTACGCGCTGTCCGCACACGGGGCACTCCGCTCCAACAACAAGTTTGCTTCTCAATTCTTTGGCAGCGTTGCCAACCGACATCTCCATCTGTGCGTACAGTGCCGAGCAGTCGCGGAAATCCGTGTCGGCCGAGTCATATTCAGCCTTTTCCACCGATATCCTCTCTTGGGCGGCTTTCAGTTTTTTGCGGCTTTCCGCAATCGTTTCCGCATGGGTGTCGATAAGCTTGCGCTGTCCGTCAAGTCCGGAAACAAGCACCCGCGCATCGTTGAGCTTTTTCAGCCGGCAGTCGAGCGCAGGTTTGTCTATCGCCACCAGCCTCTTTGTAGCAGCGTCCAGAGCCTTGTTGATCAAACAGATGTCGCCCTCAAGGGCTTTTCCCTTGCCATCCGCGTCTTCAAGACTGCGCTCAAGTCCGGGCAACTCCTTCTTCAATGCCGCCGCGTCGGCACGCGCCTTGTCGCGTTGGCTGAGATAGACGCGCGCTGAAGCCGAGCGGTCGTAGTCGGCGACAAGCTGCCGGCGCTGCTTGAACTCATCCGATTCCATCGCTGTTTTGAGATTGTCAGCCCGACGGCGCGCCTCCACGCATTGCGCTTCAAACGTTGCATTGTCGGCAATCCATTTACGCTTCGCATCGGCGGCATCAGCCTCCGCCTTAACCTCTTCAATGCGTTTTTTCCGCACGTCGATTGCCTCTGCCACGGCTGCCTTTTCCTCGTCGGAGAGCAGACTGATGCCGGCGACAGCCTGACAGCAACGGTCATAGGCGTCGGATGCCGCTTTGGCATGCTCCGCTATCTTCCGCCCAACAGCAGAATAGATGTCGATACCCGTCAGACGCTCAAGAATCTCCGCCTTCTCATCACTTTTACTTTGCAGAAACCGGGTGAACTCGCCCTGGGCGAGCAGCGAGGTGCGGCAGAACTGCTCATATTTCATTCCGACCACCTCTTGCACCTTGGCTTCGAAATCGGCCTTCTTTGTCCACGTCTCACCGGTTTTCAGAAGAGTCAGAGTCCGTTCCTCTTTCTGGAATTTGCCGGTGGCTTTGTTTCGCGACCGATGTAGATGCCACTGCGCCTCATAGTCGTTGCCATCGTTGCCCTCAAACAGCAGTTTGGCAAAGCATTCTACCGTGGAGCGGCGCATCAGCTGCCTGTTGGCGTCCACTCCCACATTGCGGTCGTCTTCCTTTTCAACACCGACGAGTGTCGAATCCTCATATTTCTCATCTGTTTTGAATCTTGTCAGCCTCGGAGCACGCGCGTAGAGAGCAAGACACACGGAGTCGAGGATAATGCTCTTGCCGGCGCCTGTAGGTCCGGCAATCAGAAACAGCGGAGTGTCGGCAAGCGGAGAGGCGACAAAGTCGATTTCCGCGTCGGCAATCGACGCTATGTTGTGTATCGTGATGCGTTTCAGTTTCATAGTGCGTTCTCCTCCTCTATTTCTTTTTCAATTTCCGAGATCATAGCCAGATAGTCTGCCGACTCTTTCTCCGGAATCCCTTTGGCGGCGAAAAAGCGCGCCGCCACTTCTCCTACGGTCATCTGACGCAGCTGTTCCGGTGTGACATCGGGCAAGGCATTGGCGCGCGCCGACCGGCGACGGTCGGTGACGTTGATTGTGCAGTAGCGGCACGCCTTGCCTTCGAGAGCCTTCGCCACCTGCTCGTTGTAGTCGGACGGGAGCGGCTTGTCGAGCAACACGTTCAACCGTATATACGCCTTTCTGTCGGCAGGAAACTCACGCGCGGCGGCAAGTGCGTCGTCGAAAGCCGCAGGCTGGCTTGGAAGCGTGACAAGCGGACGCGGGTCATTGATGCCAATGGCGCGCGCCTCCACAGGCTTGCCTTTCTCGAGGTCGACTATCACAACTCCGTGCTGATAACGCTCGTCAAACCCCACAGCAATCGGCGAACCGCTGTAAGCAGCCCTGCCGTCGCTTCCACGCAGCGTTTGGGGATGGTGGATATGTCCCAATGCAATATAATCGTATGCGGTGCCGAGCGTCGGAAGCTCAACATAATCGACCGTGCCGAGCGAGTCATTCTGCATGCGGCGGTGTCCCGTCAGGTCGCACCCAAGCACCGCCAGATGGGCTGCCAGCACAGTTGGCAGCCCATCGGCATTCATTTCACCCACAGTCTTCTCCAAGCCTTGAAAAAACGCTTGCTGGCGGTCGCCGTCGGCTGGCGGGAAATTGTGGGGATAGACATAGGGCACTGCGGCTATATAGCCTTTGCCTGGTACGGGGACGACATGCGCTGAATAGTCGGCGCTATTGTCTGCAAGACGGCGCAAAGTGCCGATGACAAACACGTTGTGCGACCGCCAAAGGTTGCGGTATATCTCAAGACGCGAGGCGCTGTCGTGATTGCCGGCAACAATGACTATGACCATCTCGGGGACGGCGGCATGGATTGCGAGCAGCCCTTCGGCATAGACGCGCTGAGCCGCTGCCGACGGCATTGATATGTCGAACACGTCGCCAGCCACGACCATCGCGTCGGGGCGTTCCTCCGCAACGACATCGCACAGCTGCTCAAGAAACCCGCGCTGCTCGTCGAGGCGGTCAAAGCCATAGAGCGACTGTCCTAAATGCCAATCGGCTGTATGCAGTATCTTCATCTTCTCAATATTTGAGTTTTTATCCACCAAAGTTACTCAATTATTCGCGCAATCATATCAGTTTCTCTCTGAAAAAGCAATAAAACAGAGGGCACAAACGTTACTTTAATTATGAAGAAAGCCGTATATATCATCGTGTGTCTGCTGCTGACAGCCGTCGCTGCCGGCTGCCGCACGCCCAAACTTTCCGAAGCCGACGCCCAGTTTCAGCGTGGAGAATACTACGACGCGTCGGTGACTTACAAAAAGGTTTACAACAAACTGCGGAAAAAGGAGGAGCGTCCGCAACGCGGAGAAGTGGCGTTCAAGATGGGACGTTGCTACAGGCTGCTCAACATGTCGGCGCGCGCATCGGCGGCTTTCCAAAACGCGCTGCGCTACGAATATCCCGACAGCACAACCCACTTTATGCTGGCTCAGGCTCTACATGCCGACGGCAAATATGCCGCCGCTCTGCGGTCGTATGACAAATATCTTGAATTCTGCCCCGACGACTCTCTTGCCATCAACTGCGCGGAGGGATGCCGCACAGCCCAGGAGATACGCGCCCGCGGGTCGCGCTATGTGGTTAAACAAGCCAAACTTTTCAACTCGCGCCGCGCCGACTTCTGCCCCATGTATCTCGGAGCTGACTGCGACCAGATTTATTACACATCGACTACCGAAAAGGCTACCGGCGACAAGAAAAGTGAAATCACAGGAATGAAGAATGCCGACGTGTTTTTCTCCAAAAAGAACGAGAAAGGCGAATGGGAACGTCCGGAGCCGGTTGAGGGCGAACTCAACACGGAATTTGACGAGGGCATCGTTGCATTCTCGCCCGACGCACAGACAATGTATCTCACCAAAGCGCGACGCGAGCTCAACGCTCCTACATCGGTGGAGATATACACATCGACACGCTCCGACGCAAAATGGAGTGCCCCTGTAAAATTTGAGATTACAGCCGACACGCTGTCTACATTCGGACATCCGGCGGTGTCGCCCGACGGCGAATATCTCTACTTCGTCAGCGACATGCCTGGCGGATACGGAGGCAAGGACATTTGGCGCATATCGCTGAAGGAAAGACAAGGTTCGCTCGTCAACCTCGGCCCCGACATCAACACTGAGGGCAACGACGATTTCCCGTATGTGCGTTCCGACGGCTCTCTATATTTCTCGTCCGACGGGCATCCGGGGATGGGCGGTCTCGACATTTTCCGTGCCACGGCTGTCGGCGACCCTGCCGACCTGCGATGGAAAGTGGAGAATATGGGCTTCCCAATCAACTCCGCCGGCGATGATTTCGGAATCACTTTCGGGAAGGGCGAAGATGGATTTTTCAGCTCCAACCGCGGCGACGCGCGTGGCTACGACCACATCTACAGTTTCGAATACGACCCCGTGAGAATCACCATCGAGGGATTGGTGATGGACAAAGACGAGGAGCCGGTGAAGAATGCAATAATACGCATCGTCGGAAACGACGGGTCGAATCAGAAGGAAGTGGCGCGCGACGACGGGTCGTTCTCGTTCGCGCTGCAGCGAGGCGTAAAATACGTGATGCTCGCCGGCGCGAAGGGCTACTTGAACCAAAAACAGGAATTCGCTTCCGACTCTACGATGGAAGACGCGAATTATTGGGTGGAGTTCATTCTGCCGTCAATCAGCAAACCATCGGTGGTTGAAAACATATTCTACGACTACGACAAGGCCGACCTGAGGCCGGAGTCGAAAACGGCTCTCAACGAGCTGATTGCCGTGCTGCACGACAATCCCAACGTGACAATCGAAATGGCTTCTCACACTGACCGATGGGGCTCAGACGCCTACAATATCAACCTGTCGGAACGACGGGCAAAATCGGTGGTTGACTACCTTGTCGAGAACGGCATCAGCCGCGACCGTCTGCAGCCGCACGGCTACGGCAAGTCGCGTCCAAAGACAGTGACCAAACGCATCGCTCGCCTGTATCCTCAGTTCAAAGAGGGCGACATACTGACCGAAGAGTTTATAAAAACACTTTCCGAGGAAGACCAGCAAGCAGCCGACCAGATTAACCGCCGCACGGAATTCTCAGTGCTATCGCTCACCTACAACATGAAATAATCCACCTGACTTCGTCATTGCGCACCCCAAAATGAGGGTATACAAAGATACATAATACTGTTTTTCAAACAATTATAAAAACTGCAATTTTTGAGTAACGAAGTCAGGAAAAAGAGTACGGCATTTACCCCGCCCAGTCAATGTCCGTTAGATTCGTAAATTTTTGCCCGTTGACATAAAATAATTTTCCAGCAACAAGGTAAAAAATGGATATTTTCTGCAGCCTCATAGAGTTACTTATTTTTTGCTAAATTAAGCAATCTTTTGAATACGTAAAACAAATAAGATATGTTACACAACATATATGCGTTGCTTTTGACAATCAGTCTCTTGGCCAGCACAAATGATAAAATTGCGCATTGCGCCGACATCTACAGCCACGTCCGTCTGCCAATACCCTCGATTGATTTATGAGACGGTTTGCGCCAAACGAGGTAGGAATTTCTTGCAAACACCGGATTTTCGGAGGATTTTTTGTAATTTTGCAAGGCATTGTATAACCGAATAGCAATTGCTCAATTATGCAGAAAGTAAAACCAAAGAAATTTCTCGGGCAGCATTTTCTGACCGACCTTCACGTGGCAGACCGTATAGCTGCCACGCTCGACGATTATCGAGGAATGCCGGTGCTCGAAGTGGGACCGGGAATGGGCGTGCTTACGCAGTTCCTGCTCGAACGCGGACATGATGTGACTGTCGTGGAACTCGACCGTGAGTCGGTCGAGTATCTGGAGCACAACTTTCCGCAACTTGACGGGCGCATCATCGGCGAGGACTTCCTTGAGCTCGACCTCGGCTCGATGTTTGAAGGCGACTTCTGTGTGATAGGCAATTATCCATACAATATCTCGTCGCAGATATTCTTTAAGGTGCTCGACTGGCGCGACCGCATCACGTGCTGCAGCGGCATGCTGCAGAAAGAGGTGGCAGAGCGCATAGCCGCCAAGCCGGGGTCGAAGACCTACGGTATCCTGTCGGTGCTTCTGCAGGCGTGGTACGACATCGAATATCTGTTTACCGTCGATGAGCATGTGTTCAATCCGCCGCCAAAGGTGAAGTCGGGCGTAATCCGTCTGCGCCGCAACGGTGTAAAGACTCTCGACTGCGATGAAAAGCGGCTGAAAGCGGTGGTCAAGACATCGTTCGGACAGCGCCGCAAGACGCTGCGCAATTCGTTGCGCTCAATGGCTCGCCGTCCGGAAGTGCTGCAGGAAGAGATTTTCAACAAGCGTCCGGAGCAGCTGTCGGTGGCTGAATTTGTAAGACTTACGAACCTTTTAAACGAGTAGAACGGCATGAGAGAATTTTCAGAGGAATTTTTGGATGAACTCAGACATCTCATACAGGAAAACAACGAGACGCAGGTGATGGCAGAACTCAAGGAGCTGCACCCTGCCGACATTGCCGAACTTATACAGAAGATGGACCTTGAGGAGGCGGAGTATGTGGTGTCGCACCTTGACAGTGACGCTGCCGCCGACACCTTGATGGAACTTGATGAGGACGACCGCCACCGCCTGCTTGAGAATATGCCCAACAAGGACATTGCCAAGCAATTCGTGGAGCACCTTGACACCGACGATGCTGTCGACCTTATCCAGGAACTTGACAAAGAAGACCAGGAGGAAGTGTTGTCGCATGTCGACGACGTTGAGCAGGCAGGCTCGATTATCGACCTGCTGAAATATCCTGAGGACACCGCCGGCTCTCTGATGGGTACGGAGATGATTGTGGTCAACGAGAACTGGAGTATGCCGGAATGCGTGAAGCGGATGCGTGAGCAGGCAGAAGACATGGATGAGATTTTCTATGTCTATGTTGTCGATGACGACCGCAAACTGAAAGGCATCCTGCCGTTGAAAACACTGATAACCAACCCTTCGGCATCAAAGATAAAACATGTGATGGAGCCCGACCCCTACTCCGTGAAGGCCGACGAGCCGCTCGACGACGTGGTGCTCACGTTTGAGAAATACGACTTGGCGGTTATGCCGGTTGTCGACGGCATCGGACGTCTTGTGGGACGCATCACCTTCGACGACGTAATGGACGAGGCCCGTGAGCAGACCGAGCGCGACTATCAGTTGGCTTCCGGTCTTTCCACCGACGTGGAGACCGACGACAAGATTCTCGACCAGGCAAAAGCACGCCTGCCGTGGCTGATCATCGGAATGATAGGCGGACTGTCGAACTCTTGGATTCTCGGCAATTTCGAGGGCAATTTTGCCAACAATCCCGCCATCGCGCTTTTCATCCCGCTTATCGGCGGCACTGGCGGAAACGTGGGAATCCAATCGTCGGCAATCGTTGTACAAGGACTTGCCAACGGCTCGCTCGACCTTAGGAAGTCATTGTCGCAGATTGTCAAGGAGCTTGGACTTGCGCTGATCAACGCAAGCATCATCTCGCTGCTTGTGTTTGCCTACAACTTCTTCATTTTCCATCCCGATTTCAAGATTACGATAGCCGTGTCGGCATCGTTGTTTGCCGTAGTGCTGTTCGCCGCTACGTTTGGCACGTTCGTGCCGCTGACACTTGAGAAGATGAAGGTGGACCCGGCGATAGCCACAGGCCCGTTTATCACCATAACCAACGACATTATCGGCATGATGATCTACATGACAGTGTGCATGATGCTGTTGCAATAGAATCAAAAACAAATTAATCCTATAAAACTTAGAAAAGCAATGTCAAAAGTATTAATTATCGGAGCCGGCGGCGTCGCTACGGTGGCAGCCCACAAGTGCGCCCAGAATTCCGATGTGTTCAGCGAAATCGTTATCGCATCGCGCACGAAGAGCAAGTGTGACGCCTTGGCTAAAGCCATCGGCAAAGACAATGTCACAACCGACCAGGTTGATGCCGACAAGGTGCCGGAACTGGTGGCTTTGTTCAAGAAGCACAAACCCGACTTGGTGGTAAACCTTGCTTTGCCATATCAGGATCTTACGATAATGGATGCCTGCCTCGAGTGTGGAGTAAGTTATCTTGACACCGCCAATTATGAGCCTCTCGACGAGGCGAAATATCAATACTCATGGCAATGGGCATACAAGGACCGCTTTGAGAAAGCCGGACTGACTGCAATTCTCGGTTGCGGTTTCGACCCTGGAGTGTCGGGCATTTTCACTGCCTACGCTGCAAAGCACTATTTCTCAGAGATGGAGCATCTCGACATCGTGGACTGCAACGCCGGAAACCACGGCAAGGCTTTCGCCACCAACTTCAACCCTGAAATCAACATCCGCGAGATTACACAGCGCGGAAAGTTTTATGAGAACGGGGAGTGGCACGAAACCGACCCGCTGTCGGTTCACAAAGCGTTGAACTATCCAAACATCGGAGCCCGCGAGTCGTATCTGATGTATCACGAAGAGCTTGAGAGTCTGGTAAAGAACTATCCGTCAATCAAGCGCGCACGTTTCTGGATGACGTTCGGACAGGAGTACCTGACACACCTGCGCGTGATTCAGAACATCGGAATGGCAAGCATCGAGCCTATCAATTACAATGGTATGGAAATCGTGCCTATCCAATTCCTCAAGGCTGTTTTGCCAAACCCTAAAGAGCTTGGCGAAAACTATACCGGCGAGACATCGATTGGCTGCCGCATCAGCGGTAAGGACAAGGAAGGCAAAGAGATGACCTACTATGTCTACAACAACTGCTCTCACCATGCCGCCTACCTCGAAACCGGTATGCAGGCTGTCAGCTACACCACCGGTGTGCCGGCGATGATTGGCGCGATGATGTATCTTAAAGGCATTTGGAAACGTCCGGGCGTGTGGAACGTTGAGGAGTTTGATCCGGATCCATTCATGGAGCAGCTCAACAAGCAGGGTCTGCCTTGGCACGAAATCTTCAATTCCGATCTGGAAGTGTAGTGCAAGAAACATAGAATCACAAAAAGTAATCCCGCATTGTCAACAACAGTGCGGGATTACTTTTTGTCGATATGTCATGTCGCTGACGCTTAGTCTTTGACAAGCACCTTGATAGGACGGCGGCATTGGTCGCTGTAGACCATGTAGGCACCGTAAGGCAACAGTTCGCAGTGGCCTTCGCTCACTGAGTCGATAACCTTTATCACGCGTCCTGTTATGTCGATGATGCGCACGTTGGTGTGGGCTACGGCGCAACGGAAATAAATGCCGTTGCCGATAGGGAGCACGGCGAGCGGTTCAGTAGCCTCAATGCCGTTGACGCCGGCTGGGTCGACAGTGATGACGTTTGATTCGTCCGACATGCGGTTCAGTCTTACCGTCTGTATGGTATAACTGTAGGTGGCACCCGATTTTGCTTCCCCGAAATCGTAGAAAGAATCCTCGCTACCATCGGTGTAGAGAGTCATGCAAGTCGGTGTGCCGTTGACGTACTCGGTCAAGTTTATGCGGAAGCAGTCGATTGAGGCTGGTCGCGACGGCATAATCCAGTTGATGCGGAATCCGGTTGATGAGATGTTTGTGGCCGCCGTGGCCTCCACGCGGTCAAACACCGGCGCTTCGACGGCAGTTCCCACAAGGTTGACCACATAGCTTGTAACGCCTGTCAGACCTCCGTCGTAGAGCAGCAGTTTGGTGGTGCGCTCACCGAGCCCCTTAGGCTCGAAAGTGATTTTCAGATTGTAGTTTCCAGCGTTCACCTCGCTCCAAGAAGCGGAAGTCGACGGGATTGAGAAATCGGCAGCATTGTTGCCGTAGACTGTCATCGACAGATTTGCGGAAAGATTTCCGCGGATAGGCATTTCCAGGGTCACCCGGTCGCCGTAGACCACCTCGCCGAAGTTCACGGTCGAGTTGTTTACGGGCGCAATCAGCGAGCCGTCGCCGATAGGCGGAAGGTCTTCGTCGGTGTAAGGTTTGCCCTTCATCGAGCCCCAGATATACTCCACAAGGTCAGGATAGTCGATGAATGGGTTGCGGTTGCTCTGCAACTTGTAGACCTCGTCGTTTCGGTTGCGCTCCTTGTCGCTCACAGGGTCCTGTCGATGCCACTTCAAGAGCATTTCCACCGCCCAGCCCTGCATCGACGGATAAGAACCTTTTTGCGCCATATATTCGTATTTCCAGTCCAGGTTCTGATAGCATGTCACCATATAGAAATAAGTGCGGGCAAAGTCGCCTTTGTATTCATCGGCAGGCTCAAACACGTATTTAGAGCCGCCGCCCTGTCCGCTGACAGGGTTTCCCACCAGCACAAGATCGTTGTCGAAAGTGATTCCCGACGGCGACACCTCTCCGAGCGGATAGTTCAATTTCGCTGAGTTGGCGGTGGCATCGGAAGGATAAAGGTGGTTCAAGTCGGTGTATGCGCCCACTTCCGTATCGCCGCCCCACCAGCTTTTCGGGAAACTGTGCTCACGGTTCATTCCGCTCCATCCGCTTCTCACGTAGCGCTTTATGTTGGAATACATGTCCCACCACGTTCCGTCGGGACGCACGTCGGTATAGCAGAACGATTCTTTGAACAGTCCGCTGTAGCTGTTTGTCGAATGCTTGCTTACAATTTCATATAGTTTGTTTTTCAGGGCTGCGTCTTTCAGTCCAGAGATTCCGTTGTAGTAACCATTTGGCGCGCCGGCGCTGGCAAACAGAGCGGTGACGGCTGCCGCGATTGTGAGCAGAAGATTTCTCATATATGATTTATTTGTTGATAATGAACCGCAAAGGTAGCAAGAAATTGCTGAAAAACAATTTATTTCGGGATGAATGAAACAAAAAAACGTGTTTGCTCGTTTATAAATAATATATTGCTTCTATTTTATAATCTGCAATACCGTAAGTCCTATTATTATCGCGATTGTAAAACTTGCAAGAGTACCTATCAGTACATACTCCGTAGTTTTTATCTCCTGCGCCTTGCTCAATTCTCCAAAACGGAAAATAGATTTGGCCGCCAGTAAAAAGCCTATACCTTCAGTCGTTCCGGTCAGTATGAAAGTCAATATCAGTATGCGCTCAAAATAACCAATCCATTTTCCGGCATTTGGCAGGCTCTTTTCCGCTGTAGCCGAAGGTGTCCATCTTTTTATGAAGAGGTTCAAAAACACAGAAGTCGGTTTTAGTATCAAAAAGTAGGCGGTGACAACAGCCCAGATATTTATATTGTTCCATTCGGTTTTGAAAAGCTCTTGACAAAAATCTCCGCAATGGTCAAACAGCGATAGCCATAAGATTACAATAACGGCAATATGCACAAGCTGGTCTATGGTGAACGATGCGACATCCTTCTTCATATATTCAACCTTTATGTAATCCATCAGTGTGTGTGACACAAAAATAACCAATGGAATAATCCAGTTGCTCCAGTCTGCAACAAAAAGATATGCTATTAAAGCATGAATGAGACTATGTAATAGTTGATAAACATACTTCTTTGAGGTCTTTTCTTGTTTGCCTTCGCATATTTTATCATTCTGAAAGACAAAATCGGAAAGGATATGGGCAAATAAAAGTCTTAGCAATATGGCCATAATCATTATTTTAATAAGTTTGAAATCAAATTATGATACCGGTCAAGATACATCTGAACAAGATTCACTTTCGCCGCGCTCAATAGTTTGCTTATATTCTGTGCAGACTTATGAAGTTTCTTAGCAATATCTTTTTGAGCCGTATTACATAACAATGCATGATAAGCGGCTTGCGATTGTGATACGCTCCACGAGGAAATAACGTCATCCGCAAATGCCGTACTTACCAGTAATTCGTCATTCACGTCCGACCATCTTGTTTTGACGATGAGCCGCCGTTTGCCCATCTCGTCAAGTTCTCTTCCCGAGTATTGGAACGCCTCTCCGTCAGAAAGTACAACATTGTCTGCATGGTATGATATGGTTCCCACTCCCAAAGAAAGACGGGCATCCCACGGTTTTTCGCACCCCTTTGGTGTATGGCTTTTTAATCCGGCACGCAGCAGTATTGCGATTTGCATTGCGTTTTCCGGGTTATTGATAACCATCTGGAAACTATCCCCTCTAAAAAACTCTATTTTTAGAGGTTCAATTACATTCAGTTCTTCGGCAATCTTTTGTATGGACTTCAGTAAGAAGTCCCGATATTCTATCTGTATGGCAGAAGAATCTATTATATCTCCTGTTATAACTCCTTTGATCTTATCCATATTCATAGAATGTTTTAATCACCTGCAAAGGTACGATTATTCTCTCAATAATTAACCGAAAACGGTTGATTTTTCAAAATCAACCAAAAACAGTTGATATTCAATAATCAACCGTTTCCGGTTTATGCCTAATTACCCCTTCTGCTGCAACAGGTGTTTCAAGTTTTCATCATTTGCGATACGTTCCATTTCCTCTTGAACAATCTGCTTCACTTCCTCCTTGATGCGCCTGTAATTCGCTTGAACCGTTTCCTTCATGCGGTCGTTGCCGTCCCCGTCCGTAAAGTCGGTAATGACGGGTATCTTCTTGTAGGCTTTCTCTTCGCGCTTCACCTTCTTGGCATCCACGACAATCTCACAATGAAAAATCATCTGAAAAAGCCATAAAAGCACCTCTTTGGCATAAGCATAAAAGAAATGGGCCTTGCCTCATCAGTCTAAACTGTTGTTTAGGCGTGAGGCAGAACCCTTTTCTCACCGCTTATGCAATAGTCGGCACACGTTCGTTCAAAACCTGTTTTGTACGATGGTGCGCCGACACATGTAATCGCTTTTACGGAAAATAAGAGTGATAAATCAGACAGATAACATCAAAAGTCCCAACAAAATTGCTACCTTTGCATACGAAGAGTTCTTTGAAGGTTACGCAACGCGCAGAAGAATAATGCAGTAGATAACTTGCTAATTCGTAACCTATTACCATAATGAGCAATCAACCTACGCTCATTTCCAGTGGTTTACACTCTTTTAGTAACTTCTCGGTACGAATCAACAAAAACAATCAAAAATATGAAGAAAATATTATTAGCGGCAGCAGTGGCATTAACACTTGCCGGCTGCGGAAAGACAGGAAATAAAGACGCGGAAGCAGACAAAAGCGTAAGCATGTTTCGCACGGAAGAAGTTGTTGCCAAGAAGCAATTGTCGTTGCCCGACAGTCTGAACTTTTATGGCAAGGACGCAAAAGTGTTTACAGAGACAACGGTTTCTGTATGCTGGCCTGAAACGCTTGGAGGCAAGGAGCCGAAAGAGCTGCAGGACAGCATCCTCTCGATAGCCTTCGGCACAAGCAAGCGCGCCACGCTCAAAGAATCGCTGGAGGCGATGCTTGCTGAGCCTCTTGGCTTTGAGGGAGAAAAGGGCATCACACAAAAAGACGTTGACAAACTGCCGGAGCTGTCGGAGACTGTGCACCGCCACAGCGCCCAACTTACGGTTACGCCTACGAGCATAGGCAAGCGTCTTGTGACCTACAGTGTGTATTCCTACGCATTCCTCGGCGGAGCTCACGGCAACTATGCGACAACCTATGTCAACTACGACGTGGAGAAGGGTCAGGTGCTGACCGTGGGACGCGTGTTTGCCGACGTGCAGGGGTTGAAGACTGCAATCATGCGCGAGCTTCAGCTGAAGCCGGAGTATGCCGGAAGTCTGCTTGTCGACAAGGTGCCTACTGTGAGCAACTTCTACATTGAAGGGGCGTTGATCACGTTCTTCTACAACCCGTATGACGTTGCATGCTATGCTGCCGGCGACATCAGAGTGGCGCTGCCTATCCATGAGGTGCGCGAATTTATGAGCGACTATGGCAAATCGCTCTTCCCCGAGGAAGACTGACGTGATTTTTGAATAAAGAAATGCCGGAGGCGCATCGCTTGTTGGGTGATGCGCCTCCGGTTTGTCATATGTGGCCTACACTATTTCTTCAACCTCACTTCGTAGAGGTCGTTGCGGCGGTCTCTGAGATTCTTCACGCTTCCGTAGGTGTGGAGGTGGTTGAGCCGGTCGAGGTCTACGTCGCTGACAAGAATCATCTCGGTGTTTGGCGTAGCCTCTGCACGTGTGCCGTCGGTGGGGAATTCAAAGTCGCAAGGCGTGAACACGCCCGACTGTGCATACTGGATATCCATATTGTGGACTCTCGGAAGGTTGCCCACGCTGCCGGCAATCACTACGTAGCACTCGTTTTCGATGGCTCGCGCATGTGCGCATACCTTTACACGTGAATATGCGTTCTGAGTGTCGGTGAGAAATGGCACAAAGAGAATCTGCATTCCCTCGTCGGCCATCAGACGCGACAGCTCGGGAAACTCGACGTCGTAGCAAATCAGGATGCCGATGCGCGCGCAGTCGGTTTCAAACGTCTGAATCTTGCTGCCTCCGCACAAGCCCCAGCTCTTTATCTCGTCGGGGGTGACATGAATCTTCTCATACGACTCATACGAGCCGTCGCGGCGGCACAGGAAGCCCACGTTGTACAGGCGTCCGTCTTCTTTCACCTGAGGCATCGAGCCGGTGATGATGTTGATGTTGTAGCTGATGGCAAGTTTCACGAAGCGGTCGCGGATTTCGGTGGTGTACTGCGCCAGTCCGCGGATTGCCTCCGCCTCGCTGTCGTCGTTGAACCGCGCCATCAGCGGAGCGTTGAAGTATTCAGGAAACAACACAAAGTCGCTTTGATAGCCCGACACCGCGTCGACGAAAAACTCCACCTGTTCGAAAAGGTCGTCGATAGTGCGGTATGAGCGCATCTGCCATTGCACCAGCCCCACGCGCACGGTGGTCTTCTTGCTCACCACATCCTGCGACGGCGCCTGATAGTAGATATTGTCCCATTGCAACAGGCAGGCATAGTGTTTCGACTCCTCGTCGTTGGGCAGATAGTTGCGCATCACCTTGCGCACGTGGAAATCGTTGCTCAACTGGAACGTCAGCACAGGGTCGAAAATCTCTTTCTGACGCACCTTCGTGATATATTCCTTCGGGCGCAACTTGTCGGCATACTTATGATAGTTCGGTATGCGTCCGCCAAACATGATGGCTTTCAGGTTCAGCGACTCGCACAAGTCCTTGCGGTATTCATACATACGGCGGGCGAGGCGCAGTCCGCGGTATTGCGGATGGATAAACACCTCTATACCATAGAGAATATTGCCGTTGGGATTGTGGGTGCTGAATGTCTCGTTGCCCGTCACCTGTGCGTAAGTGTGGTCGTTTTTAACAAGGTTGTAGTCGACAATCAGCGACAGGGCGCAGCCCACAATTTTGTCGTCGACAACCGTTACAATCTGACCCTCCGGAAAAATGTCGATCAATTTCTGTATTTGTCCACGGGTCCAAAACACATCGCTGCCGTCAGCGTATACGCGCGTGAACGACTGCGACAGCTGTTCGTAATCCTCCATTTGAAGATTGCGAATCAACACTTTATTGATTTTAATAGAATCTTCCATAGTGTGGCGAAATTACAGCGAAAATAAGACCTAAACAAGATTTTCGGCAAAAAAAATAGCACCATACATTTGCAATTTCCGCAACTTAGATGTATCTTTGCACTCGCTTCAGGCAATAAAGCCGCAGCAGGTCCTATAGCTCAGTTGGTTAGAGCATCTGACTCATAATCAGGGGGTCCTTGGTTCAAGCCCAAGTGGGACCACACAACAGAAGGTAGTTAGCTTCGCTGACTACCTTTTTTTATCCACATTCCCGCATGCCCGGCAGATTTCCAATCTTTAAATTGGGGTCAAACCGAAATTGCGGTGCATATGTTAAATTGAGCCGGATGGAATGTTAAA
>OBAI01000404.1_pt1 | contig 48468 bp, 50 predicted proteins | sample 1517461 | NCBI WGS metagenome assembly OBAI01 (sample SAMN04571696, study PRJEB22368) | human gut metagenome | biome: human gut; material: stool | host: Homo sapiens | place: Luxembourg | collected 2012-06-29
TCCCTCATATACTTCGGTCTCGTACCCACAATCCTGGCATCTGAATATCTTCTTTTGGGACATAAATAATCTCCTTTATTTTAATTTTTGTCTGCAGATTTACGACTTTCTTCGTAATCACCAAGATTTTAAGAGAAAAACTTCATTACGTAATCATTTTTATTTTAACAATCTCTTTGTTCCTCATTGCAGTATCGCTCTGCACTTATCGTCACTCGAATGAGGTATATTGTTTTTTCTACTTTTGTCAGGATTACCTCGGGGGAGGTACCCATCAGAGGCAGTATGTTCCAAAATGGAACTAACTTCTTCAAATGATTCCAAATCTCTTCTTTTCCTTATTAGTAAGAGTTTCGGTTGTTTTAAGTACCTCAAAGATGCCTTGGAGATCTTGGGAGGTCAAAGTTCCAAAATACTCTCCTTCCATCAATTTCTTTAATGGGATAGAAAAGAGCATGCCACAATCAACAAAACTATCATACTTCAAGAATTCAGGATAATCTGTTTGATGAAGAAGATATTGGGCTGAAAGAAAAGAATCGGAATAAGCTGCCTTAGGACTCATTTTTGTATTAACCAATACTGAACCATAACATACTTTTTTCACTTTATCTACTCCGATAATTACTAACTTCTTTGGTTTCTGCTTTCTTCCATCCTTGAAAACCAAGCCTTCTTCTATTGAAATAACTGTTCGTACCAACGAACCTATTTCTAATTTATCTTCGGTAACCTTACGAAGATTATCAAGATAGGTTTTCTGCAACTCCCTTAAATCCATGACAATGCTTTTTGAACTGATTGACGGTCACGAATTACACATAGCATGTCTTTGCTTGCTCCTGCCGCAGCTGCCATATCATACATGGTTATCTTGGAGTCCTCACCTGTCTTGTCAGCCTGACGTTTCGCACGTTTCCAAGCTCTGTCTTCATGTGACTTATCGGATAGGTCAAAGGATTCTACATCCTTGCACTTTTCAATCCATTTATCCAACATCTTCACATCAGCTACAGACAGTTCATCCATATCGCATTCCGCATTCTTGGAAGCTAGAACAAGTTGATGACCATCCTGAGAGATGGCTATATTCAATGAATCTGCAAAATCCTTCAATTCTGGCGAAAAAAGGTCAGCCCTGCCTTCAATACCACGCAACACCTTATAGGTTAAAGCAGGTACAGGACCATGCTTTCTTGCAACAAAGGTATCGTACATGATTGGCAATCCATACTCTTTCAACTGATCTTGCTGCGCAAAATACATTACCTTAAAGAGATGAATATAATCAACTCCTTCTGGGAATGCTTTCAGTATATAAAGCACTACTGCCTTTATTTTCAAAATCTGTTCTATTGTCTTCATTATTGTATCTCCTTTTTGACTGCAAATATAAGAGTTTTCTGTGAAACTACCAAATTTTTGGAGGAGTTTTTGATTCTTGTTCTAATGTCCCACAGATCTCACGGATTTTTTTCGTTGCAGCAACGATTCGTATATCAGCCCCCCTTGCATATCAGGTTCTTGCCATACGTATATTTCATTTTTATTCCGATTGCAAAGATACAAAAAACTGGAAATAATCACTTACAGATTCAAAAACATAGAAAACTATGCAAAAACAATCTCATCCTCAGGTTAGGTGGTATACTTTTTAATTATTAGAGGTGGCACACTTTTAAGTTAGAATCTACCCTATACGCCAGTATGACAAGCAGAAGCCTCTGCCCTACTCTCGCCGTCCATTTGGAAGGAATAGATACGGCGCTTGACCATTTGTCTGTTTCTGTTACAATTCATCATTGCTTTCTAAGTTTTTAATGCAAAGATATCACCCTACGGGAAATCCAAAGCAGATGGAAGGAATCAGAACTCAGTGAGGGAACGGAACTCTCCCGAAGAACCTTCATCAACAACATCCATAGCATCGAGGAACTGTTTGAGATAAACATCGAATGTGGCAGCGGATACCGCTACAACATCGAGTATGGCGACTGCTTCGAGGAAGGAAGTACCCGAAGTTGGATGCTCAATGCCTTCTCTCTCAATGCTATGGTCAGCAACAGCCGCAAGATCAAGGAACGGGTCCTTTTGGAAGATATGCCTTCTGGCAGAAACTTTCAGGAAGACATCATCAAGGCCATGCGTAACAACCATGCCATCGTTATCTCCTACTACAGCTATAATACCGAGAAGTATTTTCTGGCTTTTTTGATATTTGGATGAGATTTGGGAAGACAGATTCTGCCTACCATTGCAATGGAAGGTTCATTCTCATCATTGGAAGGGCTATACCTAAAAATGATGATTTTTCTATAGGGTCTTGTATATTACAGAATAATTGTGTAATTTTGCATTCTATTATAGAAATATCAATACAATTATGAAGAAAAGAATATTCATTTTAGCAGCCTTACTGAGCACAGGATTGATTGGTAGCATGACTGCAACAACCAAAAGTTCTCATTCAGAGATTATGACGAAAGAAGCAGATGGCAGTTACATTATCAACACCACTACTTTGGGTAAAGATGTAAGGGGATTTCGTGGCAACACCCCTCTCTCCCTCCACATCAAGAAAGGAAAGATTATAGATATCAAACCGCTTGCCAACCAGGAAACGCCTAAATTCTTCAATAAGGTAAAACAGGGGTTGCTCAATAAATGGAACGGCATGAAAGTCAGCAAGGCCGCTTCAGTCCAAGTAGATGGCGTTACTGGAGCCACTTTCTCAAGCAAAGCTGTGAAAGAAAACGTAAAACGCGGTATTGCTTATTACCTGAAACATAAATAAGAGGAAACAGGAAAGAAAGGATTAAGTGTAATATGAAATCATTTTTCCGGATAAAACAGGTTGTAAATCTTTTCATTTGTCTGATTGTTGTTTCATCACTTGCCATCACCAAACATCAAGAACTGTTTGGGTACTCTCTCAAATCTGAACAGAAGGCAGAAACTGCAAGCAACGACACGCTACGCATGCTTGGAAACGGAAGAGCAGAGATTAATACTTCTGTTCTAGCATCCAACATCATGGGATATGGAGGAAAGGTTCCACTCAAAATAGTAATCAGGAATGGCGTTGTAGAAAACATCATCGCATTAAAGAATGATGAGACCAAGGAATTCTTTGACAATGCCTCTACTCTGTTTGAAAAATGGAAAGGTAAAACGATAGACAAAGCTATGGATATGAAGGTGGATGCTGTCACAGGTGCTACTTTCTCATCCAAAGCTATCATCGGAAACATGCATCAGGGACTTCTGTATGCTAAGGCGCATTTAGCGACTGAAGATTCAGAAAATGGTAGCAGCAGTTTAAGTCCTTCCGAAAACAACAGCTCTTCCCTGTTCTCTCTCAGAAACATCATAGGGATAGCTGTTGTCCTGCTGGCAGCCATTCTGCCATTGTTTATCAAGAACAGAAGATACCATTTCTGTCAACTGATACTGAATGTCATTGTGCTCGGCTTCTGGTGTGGTACCTGCCTTTCTTATACCTTCCTGCTGGGCTTTGCAGCCCATGGCATGGAAATATCGGGCAGCATCATAGCGATAGTCATGCTGGTAACAGCCTTTATCTATCCGCTTTTTGGAAAGAAGTCGCATTACTGTACCCATGTATGTCCGTATGGCTCCCTGCAACAGATAGCTGGCAGATGCGTGAAATACAAGTTAAAAATGAGACCCGTTACTATAAAACGGCTTGATAAGCTTCGCAAGATGATATGGGCATTATTGATGATATGTATATGGGGAGGAGTTTGGAGCGAATGGACTGATTTTGAACCATTCTCGGCATTTATCTTCCATTCTGCCTCATGGATAGTGATTGTGATTGCGCTTCTTTTCATCGCAATATCCTTTATAATCACACGTCCCTACTGTCGTTTTGTATGTCCAATGGGAACTTTGCTAAAGGTCGCTCAAACTTCTATCGTAAAATGAAAAATCCCGGCACGAGATAGCTTACAGCTATTCTCTTGCCGGGTCTTATTTTTAATGAAATATTCTGATCATTACTCAGACAGCATTGTTACCTCTATCCGATGATTCTGTTTGAGCAGAGTCTGTGCCATCTGCTGCACCTCTTCAGAAGTAAGAGAATCCACCATCTTATAGTAATCTTTATCAAAATCGGCATCATCATCCAACTCATGCCAGATAACATAACTCCAGTAGTCGTTGGTGATAATCATCTGCTGGTATTGTTTTTTCAGATATTTCTTCACCTTATCCATACTGCTGGCTAAAGGACCCTTATCTGCGATGTTCTGCAGTTGCTGATAGATAATAGGATTCAGCTCTTCATAGCGTTTCGGATCACTCTTGTAGGTAATGCGAAGCAAAGCATTAGGAAGGGCATCCTTCTCAAGGTTGAAACTGACTCCTACTCCATAGGTACCTCCCTTCTCCTCTCTTACAGAATCTGTATAGGCTATCTGCAATACGCGGGTCAGGACATCCAGCACCAGATCATTCTTTGGCGAGAACGGTACGTTGCCCGTATAAAACACGCTCACGTTGGCAAGCGGTGTTTCCTGCTGATGAACAAACTTCACCGTTTCGTTCTTCATAACAATCTGCGGAACGTTTTTCTTGTCTGTCTCCTCCTTCTTATAGGTCGAAGGCAAGGTAGCCAGATACTGACAGAGTAAAGGACGAAGTTCTGCCATGTCTATCTTTCCGATGAAAACGGTTTTGAAATTGCTAGCATCGCTGAAGCGTTCACGATAGATTTCCATAATGCGCCCGTAATCAGCCTTGGCAAGAACCTCACCGGTGACAGGAGCCATACGCAGGTTATGGTCATAGAGAACGGCAGAAAGGGAGTCATTGTAAACCACCTTGGAACTTGCATTACGGTTTTTCAGAAATGACAGAGTTCGATTCTTCAAACCCTCAAATGCCACACTGTCTTTACGGGGTCCCATGAAATAAAGGTGTGCCAGCTGGAGCATGGTTTCCATATCCTTTACAGAAGATGAGCCTGCTATACGCTGGCCTTCACTACTGATGGATGGAGTCAGCCTGATTGACTTTCCTGCCAAAGCCTTACGCAAAGCAGTAGCTGAAAAGTCGCCTACACCCGCTTCTGTGATGGCACTTGTCAAGAGAGAGAAATTAGGAATATCCCCATTTCCGTAAAGTGAGGTTCCACCTTCAGCGCGCATGCTCATCATTACCTGATCTGCCTGATAGTCGGTAGGTTTTACGTAAACCTTCATACCATTACTAAGCGTAATCTCTGTCATGCCAAACTTGCCGTATGGTTTTTCAGACACAATCTTGCCCGGTTTTGGCAAGGCAGACATCAACGTAGAAGGAATCTTTTCCTCCTGATACGGTTCATATTGCTTTTTCTGGGCAGCAAGTACCGTAGCTTCTATTTCTGATTCTGAAGGAATAACAAATCCTTCCTTATCAGGGCCATACATCACAAATACCTGGTTTTTATCCGTAATGATGTTACCTACAGACTGATTAACCTCAGCCAGGGTTACTTCACCATCAAACTGCTTTACCAGTTGCAGATTATAGGCTGGAGTAAGGATAGGCTCTCCTTCAAGGAAATGATCCACACACTGGCTTACGTAATGGGCGTTGCGATAATCCTTCTCCATCTTCAGTTTTCGTTCTGCTGCATTGAGATAGAGTTTCTTGGCACGTTCCAGTTCACTCTCGGTAAAACCATGCTGGCGTGCACGCTCTATTTCACCCACAGCCTCGCAGATACCACCGAGTACGTGATCCTGCTTGCAGCTGATGCTCATACTGAAGGCATCCTTGGTACGGGAAACAAAAAAGGCACCATTCCTTACGGTAGCACTCATGAATGGAGGATTTGCCACCTGTTTCTTTTCTGAGAGACGGCCATTGAGCATGTAAGTGATGAGTCCGCTTACATAGTCATCACGCTGATACTTTACCTGGCTCTTTTCGCTGTCAGGAGTGGCATCGGTTTTCATGTAGAGATGGCCGATGATAATAGGCTGCTCCTTGTCCTTCTCAATGGCAACTATCATCTTGTCGTTGTTATTTACGGGATAATAGACACGCTCTGCAGGATTCTTATGGGCTTTGATCTTACCGAAAAGTTTCTGGATTTTCTTCTCCATCATATCCACATCGAAGTCGCCCACAACCACGATGGCCTGAAGATCAGGTCTGTACCACTTCTGATAATAGTCGCGCAAATCTCTGTAAGGAAAGTTATCAACAACATCCATACTGCCGATTGGCATACAATCTTCATATTTGCTTCCCTTGTAGATTTTTGGCATCACATTCTCCATCATGCGCTGCATGGCCATACCGGTACGCCGGTTTCTCCACTCTTCATGAATAACACCACGTTCCTTGTCTATCTCCTTAGGTTCGAGATTGATATACTGGCTCCAGTCGTTGAGTACCAGAAGACACGAATCGATAATGCCCTCACGCTTGACAGGGGCAGACCCGATGTGATAGACTGTCTGATCTACAGATGTATAGGCATTCAGGTTGGCCCCAAACTTAACACCTATGGTTTCACACCAAGGCACGATTCCCAACTTCTTCCCCTTGCCAGGGAAATGCTTGGTACCATTAAAAGCCATGTGCTCCAGAAAATGAGCCAGTCCACGCTGACGGGGTTCCTCAAGGATGGAACCTACGCGCTGGGCAATATAGAAATCGGCAAGGCCTGCCTCTTTATTATTATGTCGTATATAGTAAGTCAGTCCATTCTTCAATTTGCCCTGTCGCACGGAAGTGTCCTGCTCCACAGTCTGAGCGAACAATGAAGCTGGAAACAAAGAGAGAAGGAATAATCCCAAAAACTGATTCTTCATAAATTTTTCTTTTTTTAAATTATACAAGAATGCCTATTTCTTCAGGAAAGAGGCTGTTGCATCTGATTCGAAATCATTGGTAGAATTATTGGTATCAACCCATTTGCCATCAGCATCCTTCTTACGGATTACTGACTTGCCGTAACGGTTTTCATCTTTGTCTACCTGACCACAATGAGCCCATCCTGCATCAAGGTTTGCAGATACCAGATTCCATTGCCACATAGATGCAATAGAAAGATTAACCGCATCCAGTATCCAGGAATTAGGAACCTTGATACAGTTCTTGGCTGTCATCTGATAAGCATTACCCTTCACTTCCATCACATAGCTGGCATCGTAAGTATTCTCTTTGAGATACTTCTCCTTTTCGCCATGCATACGGGCAATGGCATAAGTCTTGAAACCACGGTTATGCAAAGAGAAATAGGTAAGCGAACTGCAATACCATTTATCCAGATTAGGAACACCGGCATTGTCATCGTCTGTATAGCGTGGATTTGAACTCTCATCATAGAATTCGTAACTACCCACATACACGACAGCACCGATAATCGCTTCATGAGAATCTTTGTCCACAACTTTGCCAGACATAGATTGCGCCTTTCCCATCAGACTCACCTCAAAAAGCATCATAAGCAACAGGATATGTTTCATACTAATCTTTTAACTTATTTTTTTGGGTGCAAAGATACGACAAAATTAAATTGTTCACAATACCTAAAAATAGGTAATATATGTATCAGTAAATGTACATTCATATATCTGTACTGCTGCTCAAATAGTAAAATACAAAAAGACTCAAAGCCACATTTCTGAAGGTAAACAGAAATGTGGTTTTGAGTCTTCTTGTTAACCTGAAACTTAAAAGCAACCAGATCTGAACAACAGGTAAATTGGAATACCTGAATTAGATACATTGGAGACTGAATAATATAATTATTCTTTGTCTATTCGTTTAAGTTCTGTTTTCATCTTTTTACCATAGGCTTCGCCTCGTGGAGCAAGATATTGAAAGAATATAGTCCAGAAAACTCAATTTCTAGAGTAAATAGTGCTCTATAGTCACCTAAACGAATTCTATATATATTACGATACCCAACAAGTTTCTTGCAGTCAGAGATATCTTGAATACCTTTGGCTGCTTTAACTTCTACTATCGTACGTCTTAAAGAATCGAGCATCTTGCCTGAAAGACGTTTGGAAGCTTTGACAAAGGCTTTGGAAAATTCGACATTCATACGCCTAACCACTTTTCAAAATCTTCTTGTTCTTCTTTGTTGGCACGGATGAGACCCTCTGGCTGCTCTTTTCTTAATTTAGCATAGAGCTTTGCGTCTTCGTAATCTTCGGCTATGCCATTGAGTATATCCTCAATATAGTTTTTGAGGTTGGTTCCCTTCTGAATAGCCATAATGGATAGAGTCTTAAAAGTATCATCTTTTAAGTCAATGATCTTTCTTTTAGAAGGTGTTACTGAAACTGTACTCATAAGTGTATTTATTTAAATGGTTCTACTTTGGTGCAAAGATACATAATATATTTCATATATATATGGTATATCTCTATGTATAATTAATAAAGATTAATAGTTAGATGGATGATAAAACTGCTAATAGTTTATAGGTTGCTGTTTACTGATGATTTTGGGGAAATTGGCTGATGAGTTGCAGATTTCTTTCGATTTTCTTGGTGGTTTCGTAGAAAAAGCGTATTTTTGCGGTTAGAATGTTGAACGTTTAATTGAAAATAGGATGGAACAGACTGTTTTTAACCCTGCTCAGATGAAGATTCTTCAAATGATGTCTTATATCAAGACTCCACAGGAATTAGATAATCTTGAAAATGTTCTCTCTCAATACTTTGCAAAGAAGGTTGATGAGGGAATTGATGAGTTGTGCGATAATGGAAGTATAACTCTTGATACCATCGAGAGCTGGGGTAATGAACATTTACGTACTTCTGGCAAATGAGAAAGATAGTTCTTGATACTAATTGCTTATTGATGAGCCTTCCAAGGATAAGCCCTTATCGTAAGATTTTGTGGAATTGTCATTGCGGAATCAAGGAAACAATCATCTTAATTAATAGTTTAAGATGCCGTAACTATTGATTCTAGCAATTAATGGTATCCCAATGCTGACAGGTGATGAAGCTTTAGCTTTCAGAGAAAAAGCTGAAGAAACATTGAAGAAGCGTGGTAGCATAGATTTCTCAAAGCAACGCGCTGAGATGAAGGCTATGTTGAGCAACAATACACTCTAAACACCCTGGACAAAAATATAGTTACAGAAAAAGGCAAGGCATTATTGAAAAAGAAAGAGGACAAAGGCAGTAGACGATCAACTCATATGCTCTCTCAAGCACAGCAGCAGTAAAAAAAGTGAGCCCGTCAAAAATCCAGGCTCACCTTTCTTATCTATAAATCAGCTGATTATCAGAATATCTGACATATCATCAAACCTTGCCACCTATCTATTTCAGATTTTCATCAATATACCTGATGATATCCTGCTCAGAAGGCTTTCCTGTCTTCTATTCCCAAATAGGCAATAGCAGGAGAAAGCAGTTTGATTTCCTTTTCAAAACTGCCATCCCCGGCTATCTGCAGCGTATCATTCTGCATGTCCGTATCGGAAGTCTGGATAAGCATGACATTACCGCCGGAATAATTCACGACCTTACCTTTCAGATGAATGGAGGCAGATGCAGCAAGAGCCAGACTAGCCAAAACTAAAAAAGTACATAAACGTTGTTTCATACCAGATTTACTTTATTGATTGACGATTTTCCTGAAATATTCCGAGAAAGACTTTTCCGACGGGCGCAAAGCATCAGCAGATATGATGTTACCATCTCTCCCGATGATGATGAAGCGAGGAATTCCTTCACAGAAATACACCTCATCCAGCATTTTGTTGCCCGCATCAGTGACGAGATACTGATGCCATGATGTAGGATGCTTGGCCAGGTAAGCCTTCCACCTTTCTGCCTTCTTGTCACAGGCTATGCTCATGATACGCACATCTTTCCTCGCTGCATATTCATCCTGCAGCTTGGCAAGATAAGGCATTTCTTCTATGCAAGGAGCACACCACGTGCCCCAGATATCCACCAAAAGCAGCTGCCCCTTGAAGGATTGCAGGCTGAGAGCTTTCCCGTCTGTGTCTGTAAACGTAAGATTGGGAGCTGGGCTCCCGGGAAAAAGATGACCATACTTCTTGATCATCGCATCATAGTGACACTTTACCCTGCTGCGCAAACTGTCTGCAGCATGAAGGGAATTTTCCTGATAAAGACGATAAATTTCCCCCTGGTCATCCGTAGAATACTGATCAAACATATTCGACATAACATCCGCTTTCATCCGGTCTGCCCACTCTTTCGGCTTCACAGCCCTGTCAATGGTGGCAAAATACACCCGGAAAAGTTCCTTCGCATCCTGAGTATCCACCTTTGGCATCAAACTGTCTACAAGCGTCTCCAACGAATCCAGCTTATATTCCTTCTCACTGATTCCCTGACCAGTAGCGGCAGAGGCCGGCATGGTGATAAAAGCTACCACCATACCTATACACCTGCCTAGAGAGAGATATTGATTGATTTTCATAATTCCAAAATTTTAATATTCCTCACCTTCTTCGGAGCCATCATCCCCATCTTCACCGGAATCCAGGCTCTGTGAGGTAACAACTACACTATTGTCATCATATGCATTCTGCTCTATCTGATGATTGCTGCGAGCTATCTCGGTATAAACAATAGGCTGGGCATAACGCTTCGACTTCACAGGCAATACGTAATGAGAAACCACATCTTCGTTGACAGCATTGTCGCTTACCTGATAGAAGTCACGCTCTACGGTTACATCATCATAACTGGTCTCATTGAAAGCCAGACGGCGGATATCAAACCAGCGCATGATGAAAGGCATCTCGCGATGACGCTCCTCCAGGATCTTTTCTACAGCCTCCTGCTGACTTCCTGCCTCCAGCATAATATCCTCAGCTGTCCGGTCAATACGGGCCACGCGCAACTTGTTGACTAAGACCATAGCCTCCTGCCATTTTCCGCTGCGCGCCAGTGCCTCTGCCTCTGTGAGAAGCATTTCCGCTACCGTAGGCCCTGCCTGAATACGCTCCTTGAACTTGTTATAGACAATATCCTCACCATAACCACCTATACCCTGCTCCCAGAGCGCATATTTGTTGAAAAAATGCCTAAAGCGCAAATCCGTAGCCTGATCATACAGCTGCATGAGACTTTCAGATGGAACCAAGACTTGCTCTACGGTATAATACTGTGAGAGATAGTTCTCCTTAAAATTGGCCACCTGATTGTCGCCATAACGGTAAAGAGACGAGTAGTTGACGGTCTCTACCTCTCCTTCTAGAGAGACATCAGACGGTCTGAATGGCAAATCATTGTAGTCAACCAGCTCTGCATCACCACACTTGAGCGCTTCGCTGGCATATTTGGCAGCCTGCTCATAATCCTGTGTGAAGAGATAATACCGGGCCATCAGCGCCTCCACTGCCGGCTTGCTCACTGCCCATCTTCTATTATCTGCAATACCCGTATTGGCAGTCTTCAAGGCCTCCTCTAAATCAGCCAGAATAAAATCATAAGTTTGCTGCAAGGTAGAACGGGCTACGTTTTCCTCATAACTGGTAGAGGTCTTGAGAGGCAGACCAGGCTCACTGGCTGTCTCTCGGGAATAAGGCATGCAGTAGGTATTGGCGAGATTCCACATGGCAGTGGCTCTCATGAGATGAGCCTGCGCCAGATATTCCGTGCGGTTAGCCTCCGTGAGATCCTTGATTTCACCAATCTGGGTGATGACAAGGTTGGCCGTGAATATCTTATTGTATTCTGCTTCCCAAGTCTGGTCACCATACTGGGAAGCAGCCACATCCTGAACGTTCCATGTCATTCCATTGAGCAAATTCTCATCTACATATCCCAACATGTCGTTCAATTCAATGGTCATGCCATAATCATCTGATGCAGCCGTATTGAGACCCGCAGGCGTGTTGAAAGTCCTACTGTTGCCAAAGAGAGCCTCTACCTGCTTGCTACTACTCAACACCTCATCATTGCCCTTGTTCTGAACCGTGTCGAGATAGTCGTTGCACGAGGTAAGAAGGAAGGCACAGAATGCTGCTAAATATATTATTTTCTTCATGATTCCTATCTTTTTTACTATGTTTACAGTATAACTCCATGAGAAGTTGTTAGAATTTCACATTCGCTCCGAGCGTAAAGGTGAGCTGAGGTTCCCAGCTGCCTGGCAGATATTGAGGATGATAGTGCTTGGAATTGGCAGTCCAGATGAGTCCAACATTCTCCAACTTTCCAAACACATCAATGCTCCTGATCCACTTCTTGCCCGAGAAGAGCGACTTCGGCAAACTGTAGTTGAGATCTATCTCACTCAGATAGATGTAGTCAGCCTTCTCAATATTGATGTCCATATTATTGAAATAGAAACTCCAATACATGTAGTCGTACTTACCCAATGCATTACCCTCTGCATCCACTGTAGGAAGCGGCAACATATGGGAAGGATTACTGATGACATGGCCATCTTGATCCATCACGTCACTCACCTGCTGAGTGAGGTTGGTGCGTATGCCAGAGATGTCAAGCGTCGTATAATTGAAGAATGGCATAAGCATCTTTCCACCAAACCTGCCATTTAAGAAAGCAGACACGCTTAAATCTTTCCATGAAACACTGAGATTCATGCTCACGGTATGAGGGGCAACCAGTGTACCCTGGTAGTGCATCAGCTTCTCCGGTGCCATGTAATATACGCTCATGTCACTGATAGGATAGCTGTTGCCGTCAGTATCCAGAATTGTCGGCATGCCGTTTTCCATCCCTCCATACTTGAAGGTGAAGACAGAGAGCATCGGATACCCCGGAATATAACTGTTGTTCATGAAACTTGAGACATCAGAAGCCTCTATATAGAGCTTGGTCACCTCATTCTTGTTGTATGCCCAATTGATATTGCCGCCAAAGCTGAAGTCACCCATAGAACCCTGTGCACCCAGCGACACCTCGATACCCTCGTTGCGGATGGCAGCATTGTTGAAGGTTCCGTAAGAGGTACCATTCACGCTTGCCATGTTCACCGTACCCAAAACATCGGTTGATTTCTTGTGATAATAATCAACAGAACCATAAAGATGATTGCCGAAAAGCGCAAAATCCAAACCTACGTTTGTGATGGCAGTCTTCTCCCAACGGAGGGTAGGATTGCCGTAATCAGAAATCGATCCAGGATATAATCCGGTAAACTCATCAATATACCCCGATTCCGTACTAATGGTAGTACGGGCAGAAGAACTGGTTGGTGCATTACCGTTCTGACCATAGGTAAGACGCAGGGTAAGACGGTTGATGAGCGGATGATTCTTCAACCATTTTTCATTGTATATATTCCACATGCCACCCACAGACCAGAGCGGACTCCAGCGATACCTGGCCTCGGAGGTCACCATGTTGCTGGCATCACTTCGGGCACTCACACTCACTCCGTAGCGCTCATCATACATGTAGGAAGCATTGCCATAGAATGAAACATACCGGTTGTGATTCCAGGTATCCGTGAGATGCTCCCTACCCTCTGAAGGTACACCACCTATGGTTCCCGTGGACTGGTCATAAGTATCAAACGAACCCAGCTGTCCCTGTGTGCCAGAAGAAGTAGCAGTAACACCATAAAGCGTAGGAAGCGTCCACGCCGTATAATAATAGTTGCTGATTTCATTTCCCAAAACAGCAGAAATGGCATGCTTTTCACCAAACACCCTGTCTAATGAGATATCATTGCGGAAAAGAGCACTGTGGTTCTTACCCTTACCTTCAGAGACGATGGCTCCCATTGGAAGGGCAGATGCTCCTGTAGCCAGCAGATTCTCATCTACCGGAGTATAGTAGTTGACCCGATTCCTGACATAAAACGAAGCCTCTGAACTCGTAGAAGTACTTGTATAACGGCTTGTCTCATACTGGAACTTGCTGTTGAACTGTAATCCTTCCATCAGATTCACCTGCAATCCCATCTGGGTACGCATCTGGGTATTGCTGATGCGGTTGCGGCGATTGCGAGCTTCCTCCAGCAGATTGTATCTCATGTTCCTGTAGGAAAAACCGCTCCAGTCGTAGAGGGTATTAAGCACATCACTGTTCCAATCTGCACTCCAGTTGGTGGCATAGGAGCCATCCTCATTGAGCAGCATCTCATATGGAGCAATACTGGAAAGGTCGCTATAAGAAATCTGCGAAGAATGCCGGTTGCTGTTCACAAGATTCAACCCCAGATTGAAGGAGAACATCTTGTTGAACCTGTATGAATTCTGCCAGTCTGCTCTCCAGGTATTGTCATGGCGGCCGATGAAATCACCCTCTTCATGCTCATACTGCAGGGAAGCACGGGTATCCCATCCACCCATGTTGGCAGAAATGGAAGCATGCGTCTTGGAAGTGACAGGAGTCTGAAGCAGGTATTTCTTGATCTGCTTTCTGTTGTCAAGCTGAGCCAGTGCTTCCAAACGGGCATTCATATCAGCCTGGCTCATCGTATTCCAACGCAAACCCTGATACAGAAGAACCTCTGATGGAGATACACAGTTGTTCAGATTGTCAATCACCTGCGTATATTCATCACCCAGAAAATCATTGTTGAATACCCACTTCTGATAATTGATGGTCTCACGGCTGGAAGCAAGATTGGTCAGATGCTGCACATTTTGCTTGCTTCCAATGGTAAACTGGGTACCAGCTTCAACTTCTACCGTATTTTTCTTCTTTCCTTTTTTGGTTGTGATGACAATCACACCATTGGCACTTCGTGCACCCCAGATACTGGCGGCGGCTGCATCTTTCAATACCGTGATGCTCTCCACATCATCCGGGTTGATGCGTTCCAGCGCCGTCAGATTAGGATTGGAGGAGAGTTTGTAGTCTACATCGTTGTTATCCATGATAGGGAAACCGTCCACTACCACCAGCGGAGTCTTGTTGGCATTCATCGTACTGGTACCACGGATGGTAAACTTCCTGCCACCTCTTCCATCATCCTCACTCTGCATACCCGTCACCAGACCATCCAGGGCATCGGCAAGACTGGCAGAATGACGCTTCTCCAGATCCTCCTTGCTAATAATGGTATAGGAACCCGTAGCACGCTCACGCGAGATGGTCTGATAACCGGTCACCATCACATCCTTCAACTCATTGCTGGAGGTCATCTTCACATGATGAGTGGTATTGGAAGACCCAGAGGCCAGCATATAGGAAGCCGTGTCCATACCCAAATAACCGTAGGTTACCTTGCTTTGGGAGGCAGGCACCTTGATCTGATAATATCCATCCGCATCAGTAACCGTCTGGATATCGGTACCCTCCACCTTGACAAAGGCACCAATCACAGCTTCACCCTCTTCATCCTTCACATAACCCTTGAGCAAACGGTAGCCCTGTACTTTAGACTCCTTTCGGGTGACCATGATGATATTACCCTTACGGCTCCACTGACAACCCCTGCTGCCTAATACCTGATCCAATACCTGCGCTGCATCTGCACCACTCACATGAAGGGTGATTGGCGACAAATGTCTGGCCAATTCAGAAGAACACACGAAATCAAGACCCGTCTGCCTCTTCATCTCGCTGAAGAAGACCTTGACGCCCACCTTGTCAAGCTTTAGGGTAACAGTGGCCTTGAGCACACGCTGCTGGACCACCCCTTCCAGAGGAGAGGAAGAAGCCCAACAAGGCAAAGCACCCAAAATGAGTGCCATACCCATGGTAGAAAAATACGTTTTTTTCATTCTCTCTTATTTTTTAAACCATAATTAATGAACTTCAATCTGATAGCCTTGCTGCTCCATCTTCACCTGGGCAATCGTACAGATCACCTCCAGTGTACTTTCAATACTCTCATACCGGCTGAGAGTACCCGTAAGGCGTATCTTGCGCAAAGGAGCAGAAGCGAAGGTGACATTCCTGCCATACCATTTGCCCACAACCTGCATGATTTCCTCCAGTGAAGAGTCTTCAAAGCTATACTGACCAGTATTCCAGGCAATATATGGAGCCACATCCACCTTGCTCATGCTTACACCCGAAGAGCCCATTTCAGCCAGGAGACCAGGAGTCATCATACGCTCTTTCCCGGATTTGGGAATCACGCTGATGCTGCCGTTTACAAGAACCACACTGGTGTGCTCACCTTGGGTGTTGACATTAAACTCCGTACCATACTCCTTGATAGCACCCTGAGCTGTATGTACGATGAAAGGATGCTCCCGGTCTTTGGCCACAATAAAATAAGCCTCTCCCACAAGAGCCACCTCACGCGTACCTCCACTGAAAGCCAACGGATAGGAAATGCGGGAATTTCCGTTCAGATGCACACGTGTTCCATCAGGCAACGTGGTCCAGAATTCCTTGTCATGACGGGTGGTTATGGTGCTGAGCAGATGATCATCCACATCAGCCTTTGCCAGGGTCTTGAGCCAGGAGGAAAGCGACCTCACCTGCTGCGGCTTCCGGTTGCCCACCTGTATGGTAGCCTCATTGACACTGCTACTTTCTGCCTTGGCTATGGCTTCCACCATCTCCTGATTTACCTTGACAGGCTCATGAGAAATCTGGGATGGCTGCGTATAGAGGTGATAACCACCCAAAAGCAGGAACATTCCCACTGCTGCAACAGCAGCTATCTTTCTTAAATTCCTGCGCCATATATATATAAGGTGTAACTTGGCAGGCTTGTCCAATAACGGAGCCAGTTTCTTCCAACCCTGCTCTTCATCAAAAGCCTGGTACTTGTGATATTGTTCTACCAGATCTTTCTTGGCTAAAAACGACTGGTAGAGCCTTAGATGCCCCTCGTCCTCAGCCAACCACTGGTCCAACTGTTGCTGCTCCCCTTCATCCAAACGATGTAACAGGGAACGTGAAATGATGTCATATATATCCATACGATAATCTTGTCTTGTTATCTTAATTACGAAGAAACAAGACAAACGTTTACAAGAAATCCGTAAAAGATGTTAAATTGTTAACAATAACAGCAAAATCAGTTCCTCCCTGCTGATTTTACCTCTCAAAGTCTTGAGCGCACGCTTTTTTTGAACTCTGATGGTATCAACCTTGATATGCATGGCCTCGGCTATGTCCGCATTGCTTTTACCTTCCATATAGGCAAGGAAGATTTCACGCTGGCGTGGGGGCAACTCATCAATAGCCTTGAAAAGACGGCGATAGAGTTCATTACTGAATATCTCTTCGTCATCCCATTCCTTTTCTACCGCATCACCCGCTCCCAAGACATATTTCCGGTATTTATCCTCCACCTGCGTACGGCGAAAACGGTCTATCGAACGCTGGCGTACCGAAAGATAGAGGAAAGAGCGAACCATCGCTTCATTTTCCATGTCAATCCTTTTCTCCCAAAGCTTGAGAAAAGCATTCTGCACGATATCCTCCGCAGTTTCCTCATCATGAGTCATTTTGAGCGCATAGAGCATCAATGCCTTATAGTACTTTCTATAAAGCTTCTGAAAATCCCCATGGGTATCTATGCGAAAACGATCCATATTCGATAAAACTGATGAAATAACCATATCATGCACTGCCCGCAAAAAAGGAATGCCCTGCAAAAGTACACAAAAACTTTGAACCCACAAAGAAAAATCGAGAAAAAACAAAGTGAAGCAAGCTATGATGAAAATTACCGGGTCTCTTTTAAAATTCGCAACCTTCCGCTGACAAATCAAAAAAGAGACCCGGTAATATGATTTCATACTTCCTTCCAATCAACCAGTCCTTTACCAGAATCATCCAGTTCTATGGCAAGAGCTATTACCTTGCGCTTATCTGCCTTGAATGGTTCGGCATATTGTCTGGCCTTAATTTGCTCCGCTGCCGCATCACTGCCTCCATTGTTGCTCAGCTTCAGTTCCAATACATAGATGAAGTTATTGGTTTCCACCACCATATCTATCCTACCAGTTGAAATCATCTTCTCAACTTCTACCCTGCAGCCGATGGCATTTAAGATGGTACTCAAGATAAGACGATACCTCTCTTCCATATCCATGCTGGCAAGCTTCTTGTTGCTGTATGGCACATCCGCAACGAGCGCCTTCAGACATTTCATGGCTTCTGGTAGACTCCCCATATTCAGGTAAAGGTTCAGAAATGCTTGTGATGATTGAATGTCATTACTCTTACGCATGGAAAGGGCAGGCAACACGATTTCGTTCAAGGCTTGCTTTACTTCGAAATTAGGAATGCCAAGAAGATAAGTACCATTCATATAACCCTTAATAGTGAGATAGCCTGACTGGTAAAGAAACAACTCAGCTCCACCACCCGTTACATCTGAAGTTTCTATGGTTGTACCTAGCAAGGCACTATGATCAAAGTCATTCAATCTAATTTCCATATCATCAACAAATTTAAGAAGCATCGAGGTTGATCCAGAAGAAGCCCAGTAATTCTTAAGACTGGAATCAGCGAGTGCATTGATAAGACTGAATGGATTGAATATATCAACCATATTTTCATGACTGAAATGATAACCATCGTAAAAAGCCGTCAACTGTGCTATGGTTTCATCGAAAGTCCATCCTTTCTTTGTAGCAAGCTTGTTAATCTCCGGTTTAAAATCTGAGAGGAGTTCATCTTTCGTGATACCGCAAAGAGCAGCATACTCAGAATCAAAACTGATATTACTCAAATTATTGAGCACAGAGAAGAGTGAAATCTGAGTAAACTTGGTAATACCGGTGATGAAGACAAACTTCTCGTATTTATCATCAGCTTTAAGAATGGCAAACACCTCTCTATAAATATCCGTACATGCTTCGTGCTGTGGAGTCTTCCAGGAATGTTGCAAAGGAGAGTCGTATTCATCGATGAGGATGGCAACCTGTTGTCCAGTTTGCTCATACGCCCCCACGATTATTGCATTGAAACGGTCGGCAAGACTATCTGTAGGGTCAGGAACCAAAGAATATTCTTTTTCGTATTGTCTGAAAATATTATTGAGATAAGAGCGCAATGTTTTCGGCTCTGCGCCCGCACGACTCATATCCAATCTGATAACAGGACGCTTCACCCATTCCGTCTCCAGCTGCATAATCTTTAATCCCTCAAAGAGTTCCTTCTTACCCAGGAAGTAGGCTTCGAGCGTATCAACAAGGACAGATTTACCAAAGCGACGAGGGCGGCTCAGGTAATTATAAGTTTTATTTCTATTGGCAAGTTGCCAGATGATATCTGTCTTGTCAACATAAAGATATCCACCCTTTCTGATTTTCTCAAAAGACTGGAGGCCTACAGGTAATTTTCTATCGTTCATATCTATCATAATTGCTTGTCTAATTAAAATATCGTGACTTGCAAGTTCACCTATATGACCATGCATATCAGATTCTTGCCATACTTATATTTCTGTTCAATTCCGATTGCAAAGATACAAAAAAACAAAATAACTACCAAGCTTTTAGAAGTTTTTTCTATATAATTTACGTAATTCGGCTCTCTTTTTAATCACCATGCTTCTTTTTTACAGATATCGGCTAAAATATCTGTCTATCTTACGTTTAACCATATCTTTGTCCTCTTTTCTAATATTAAACGGAGCCATTTTATCCGCTTTTCCAAGGCAAATATACGATAATTTGTCCGTTTTTCCAAGATTTAACAGTTTCTATCTCTCATTCCACCTTATCACAAAAGCAGCATTATTACGAGACAAGATAGAGAGATAACGGTAACTTTGAGGAACTTGTTTTTAGGGGGATGTCACCAACTTCAAATTTTTGATATCAGGCATACATCTGTAATACCAATGAAAACTCAAGGCATTTAAAAAGAAAAGGGTGATGGAATGCAAGCTACCCTGTCAATACACAGGGCTGTGATTATTTCCTCCATCACTCTGGAATGGAGGACGTGTCCCGAATGGGATTAAACGCTCCCTCCACGCTACAAAGATACAACAATTTTCTGAATCACCAAACCAAAAAACAGGAAAAAATCACTTATTGCTGCAAAAATATGGAAAACTATACAAAAAGACCCAAAATGCATCATAAGGAAGGCTAAAGTAATGTACCTACAGATAAGAACATGATTACCCAACACTTCGTCACCAAAAACAAATTATTCTGCTGATTCATTTCCATCCCTATACGCCAGTATGACAAGCAGAAGCCTTTGCTCATCACCAGCCTGTATCTTTTGATGAAACTCCACCTGGGCAGAATCCTTGAATGACTGCGCTATCGACATGAGCTGAGAAAGTTCTCTCATCAATAAAGGGTGCTTCACAGAGGATACTATCTGAAAGGACACATTATTATATAATGCCCAATCTACAAGTGTATACTGCTGGAAGGCACGGCAGATAGCCTCTGCCCTACTCTCGCCGTCCATTTGGAAGGAATAGATACGGCGCTTGACCATTTGTCTGTTTCTGTTACAATTCATCATTTCTTTCTAAGTTTTTAATGCAAAGATAGAAGAAATGGGTGTAAAATCACTTCACACATCAAAAATAATTCAACTTGTGCAACATATTTTCCTACTTTTCCGTTATCTTTGTACCAAAATTATAAGAAACAAAATAAAACAAGATAATATGGCAATCAACCAATTAAACAAATATGTCTGGCTCGTGGAAACCATCCACCGGGCAAAGAAAAGGGGTGGCATCACCCTGAAGGAAATACAAAGCAGATGGTTGGACTCTGACCTCAGTGAGGGAACGGAACTCTCCCGAAGAACCTTCATCAACAACATCCATAGCATCGAGGAACTGTTTGAGATAAACATCGAATGTGGCAGCGGATACCGCTACAACATCGAGTATGGCGACTGCTTCGAGGAAGGAAGTACCCGAAGTTGGATGCTCAATGCCTTCTCCCTCCATGCCATGGTTGGCAACAGCCGTAAGCTCAAGGAACGGGTCCTTTTGGAAGATATGCCTTCTGGCAGAAACTATCTGGAAGACATCATCAAGGCCATGCGTGACAACCATGTCATTTTCATCTCTTACTATAGTTACAATTCCGAGAAGTATTATGAGTTTGACATCCATCCTTATTTCGTGAAGGCTTTCAAGAAACGCTGGTATGTGGTTGCCTATAGCCCTGGCACAGACGATATCCGTTGTTATGCCCTTGACCGTATGGAAAATGTCATCATCTCAGACAAAGTTTTCAAGATGCCAAAGGATTTGGAACCGGCCGAATATTTCAAGGATTGCTTCGGAATCATCAATAACGAGGATTCCGAAGTTCAGAAGGTGGTGCTCAAGGTAGATGCCTTCCAGAGCAACTACATACGTAATCTTCCTCTCCATGAGTCTCAAAAGGAAATGAAGCGTACCGATGAATACTCCATCTTTGAGTATCACCTGAAACCAGAGTTTGATTTCGAACAGGAGATTTTCTCCAACATGGACACCATGGAAGTACTGGAACCACAATGGCTAAGGGAGGAAATAACACAACGATTGAAAAATCTAACAGGGAAATACCAAATATAATCAACAGAAGCAAAGGATAAAATTAGGGTGTATCACTAATCTGTGGCACACCACCTTTTATCATAAGCATCAAGATGTAGCAAAGACTGACGAGTTATGCAGAACACTGCTATTATTATTGAAACATGAGCATTTTTTTGTATATAACAAATTTTATATATAACTATTTGTATATATAAAAAAAATATATATCTTTGCACCAACACTTAAAAGGAAACAATATGATTAGAAATTTAATAGGGCCACCTGTAACAGGAATGGATTTCATCGGAAGAGAAAAAGAATTAGCCGATGCTTGGAAAGCAATAGAAGATACTAATTCGCTTTTGCTGGCTTCACCACGAAGAGTCGGCAAATCCTCTTTTGCCATGAAATTGGCAAACAAAGCAGAGGAGAAAGGATGGAATGCTCTTTACCTCGACTTACAGGGATTGAAAGATGAAGGCGAATTTATTTCGTTAATCATTAGGAAGCTCAATAAAATAAAGGAAAAAAACTCTTTATTAGAACTGGCAAAGAACCGTATACAAGACTTTCTGAATTCAATCAAAAAGGTTAATGCCTTTAAGATTACACTAGAACTCCAACAGAACCCAGAGGATTTCTATGAAAAATTGAGCAAAGCCTTCGAACTGCCTCAAAGAACACTGATTATTATAGATGAACTTGTCTTGTTCTTGGAGGAACTGTCTAGAAATGGAGATATTGCCAGGGCTGAGACCTTTCTTAATTGGCTGCGAAACATAAGACAAAAGCAATCAGAAAACGTATCATGGGTGTTTTGCTCTTCGATTAGTATTCATGGTTTTGTCTCTCAAAACAAACTCACATATACTATAAATGACATCGCTCCATTTAACCTTGGAGAAATGACGAAGGAAGAGGCGACTCTGCTGTTTGAGAAGTTGGACGAAAGCTATGGAACAGAATTGTCCAAAGAGGACATTGATTACATCTTAGGAAGAATCGGATGGAAACTTCCTTACTTCATCCAGCTATTCTTCAACAAATTGACAGGTGATAAAGAAAAGTATCAGCAAATGAACCAGGAGGACTGTGTAAACAAAATTTTTCTAGAAATCATACAGGAACATGAGCTTGACACATGGAGCAAACGACTCACCGCTTACGGCTAAGATGAGACAGCATCACGCAAGTTGCTAAACTATCTGTGCTTACCAGATCACAAAAATGAGAGGAGCTTACTTGAGGAGATAATCAAGGATTTTGTTCCTGAGAATGCAGATATTAATGAGAAATATTCCAATATAAAAAGAATGCTGGAAACCGATGGCTACATCGTACAAGATGACACAGGCATCCATTTCCGTTCACCAATCATACAAGAATATTGGTTTAATCGTTACATACAATGAAAATAGTAGAGAACATAGGGAAAAAGGTATTTTCCATCATTTCAGAAGGAATCATACGCGAGGCACATAATAGCATACCACAATGCTACTATGTGTCTGGCGAGCTTGGATATGGCAAAACCACCCTTCTGCATAGAATCAAGGAAAAATTTGAAAGTCAAAATTTCCAGCCAATTTACATAGACTGTCTGCTCCATCCCATACCAAATGAGGAAAAGATGGAAGAGTACCTACATTCGGTCACTGACCATAAGAGAGCAATCCTCTTGATAGACGAAGCTCACATTCTACTTAACACTTGGTCTAACCAGGAGCTTTCCAAGCTCAGGGCACTCATCTACTCACCTGGAGCACCTATCATTGTTTTTGTAGGAAATAGGGTCACGAAAATATTCACAGAGTATTCTGCACCCCTTTACAACTCAATCTTACTATTAACACTCGATAAATTAGTTGATACAGATATAATAGGTATCGTAGATAACATCTGTGGGAGCAAATGTATCAAGCATGAGGATATAATCAATATTGTCAACTCATTAGAGCCAAGTCCTCTCATTGCCACCCTATGTGCCAAAGCGGTAAAAGAAGGATACAAAGAAGATAAAGACATCAAGCACCAAGTCCTCTCATTCTTCGATGACTTATACCGGAAAGAACTATCATTGCTCTCCCCGGTCCAGCTGCTCATTGTCACCACTTTACTAAAGGCACAGACGCCATGCCTATTGTCGAAAATTGCCAAAGATACGCAGTTGAAAAACAGCGACATCACTTCTCAAATAAAAAGACTCAAGGAAAGAAATCTGGTAGAAGTAATAAAGGGGCAACCTAAAAAAAGCCTATATGAGATAAAATCCAAGTTGTTTACGAAATGGTATAAGAATAGTTAAATAGTACCGCCTCTCGAAACAAAAGAGGTGGCTCACTAACTATACGAAACCAGCAAACAAAGATCTGTCTATCAATAATTTAGCATATATATATGGTTCATAGGAACCATTCATAAGACAAAAAAAGATAGCATCAACATACGAGAAATTAAAAGAAGATGAAAGGATTCTACAATCTAGGTATTCTGAGATAGCCACCTTGATAGAACTTTTAACCAAAGAACTACAAATATATAAAAATATCCAAAACGAAATACAAGATCTGCCCTTCTTCTTAACTCCTCTCAACAAATGATTAAGGCGGTAAATACGTAATTTTGTATTTACCGCCATTTTCATTTCTGCCAAGGAAAATGATATTGATGCAAACTATTTTGAATCATAAGGAAATGACGATTCGTGTTCATCACTTTTTCCCCCGGATACCAGTAAACAAAAGTCATGAAAAGCATCACCATAAGGATATAGACCGCAATAAATTTTAGGGCACCATAAAACCAACGTTTCATTTGACTGATCTCTTTGGTATTTAAGATTTGAATTGCAACTCTCACATCAGCCTTATCAAGACCTTTGCTACCATCAACTTTCACAAGATGTTCACGTTGATTGAACAGGATATCCTCTTCATCATCTAAAATGACATAACGATAAGGCTCCTTGGCATTCAATCTCAACCATTCTGCGATTTCCAATCCTTTTGCCTCATGTAAGCATTGCCACTCTTTCGTACCGTCTGCACTACAGAAAGTGATGGAATTACATGAAGGAGTCAAGTCAGTAACCTCACCTGGCAAATGATACTCCTTCCATAATTGCCGTATGTACTCCACGCCTTGCAATCGCCAGGTGGAAGAAATGATGACCTTGGCATCACATCTTTCCAACAAGCGGCGTAACTTGCCTATCGCTTTCTGGTCAAACTTACCTTTAGGAGTATTGAGCACTCCATCGAAATCCAAAAATATATACTTCTCCATAGGGGATATTTAATTTTAATTATACATTAGAATCCTATCTTTCTCTTGGTCCTGGTACCTTCCAACCTCTCGCTCTCGCAAAACTCGGTAAGAGACTTGACCATCTTCTCCGGGCTACCATGCAAAATGGTCTGAATGGTGTAATGACGGGCAATATTCTCAATCTCACCACCACTGAAATCATAGCGGGCAGCAAGGAAAGAAGCATCAGCATCCTCCAAAGAAGGTATCATCGCTTGCCAAATCTGTGAACGGCAAGCCAAATCAGGCTTCTCAAATTTCACTTTATAGAGGAAACGACGCTCAAAAGCCTTGTCCATGTTCTCTGCGAGGTTGGTTGTGGCGATGAGAATACCATCCAGCTGCTCTATCTCCTGAAGGATGATGTTCTGAATACTGTTCTCCATCTTCTCCACAGCTCTTTCCGCTCCCACCTGCCGCTTGCCGATGATAGCATCAGCCTCATTGAATAACAGGATAGGAGCCTTGACAGATTGCTTCACCTTCTGCTTATAGTCATCGAAGATACCCTTGATGTTCTTTTCGCTCTCGCCAACCCACATGCTCTTAACCTCTGACACGTTCACCTGAATCAGGTCACGCCCTGTCTTCCTGGCTATCTGAAGAACAGTCTCCGTCTTGCCAGTACCAGGCGCGCCATAGAAAAGACAAGCAAAGCCACTCCTGAAATTGGTTTCCCTCAGACGATTTCTGATACTCTGGTAGTGCTCTTCCTCCAAGAGTGTTGCCAGCTCATCAACTTGCTTTCGTTCCTTACTGTTGTAGAACAGTTGCTTGGGTTTGATGTCCTCAAATGACAACATCCCTCCCTTCGGCCGGACACCACGCATGGAAGACAGGTTGAGTTCAGAGAAGAGCAGTTTCTTGGCATCGTCTGTAATCTTGAAGGACTCCCTGTCCACAAAGCCATCATCATTGGTATACTCGATAAACTTCTTCACTAAGAACAAATGGTCACCTTGGCTCAAGCCTCTCTTTGCCCATCTCCAGCCAGCCTCTCCCTCCTCGTAGAGAAATTCCAAGTCGTGATAGCGGATATCGTCATCACCATCTATGACAAAGAGTGTACAGAACAACAGAAAAAGGGGAAATTCTGTATCCTCCTCATCTATGTCAAATGAAGACATGGCCTTGACAAAAGCCAGGTTCTCATTCTTGCGAACCAATGCCCTGAGCTTCTTTTTCAATATTTGCCTGTCAAGTTTCCTGCGACGGCATTTTGTGAACAGTTCATTGAACTTGTCAAACAATTCCCTGGCTGTAAGCTCCTCCACATCAGAGGGTATATAACGTTGATTCTGCTGGAATGCCTCCATCAGCTCCATGGGGATGCAGTAGTAAAGACCTTCATCCTTACTCCGGCAGACATATTCCCTGTCAACAAGTTCCTCTGTCTCCTTGGAATATCGAAGCAAGCTAAGGATTCTGCAATCCAGAAAATCCGTATAGTCAGAAAACTGGATGTGATTGTCATCACACCTGTCGGCAAACAATGCCATGATGGCACTGGCACGCTTGGAGATACACAACTTGTCAGAAACAAATCCAAGATATGGGTCTGCCTCCTGATAGAACTTCTCACCAAGTGAAGAACCCTTGGCCTTGTCTACGATAATCTCGAAGGCTTGGAGCAAGTCCATCTGCTCCATACCTTTCTTACATGACGTTTGCATAACCATAATAGCACTACATTAATACATATAATTTTCTCCATGAGGGAAAGACTTTTGAAGTCAGTTCCTCCTAATATGGTTCTCAAATAAGGTCTATTTCCCATCAGTCATCTTTTTTAAATGAAGAAATCATCCTCTTCTTCGTCCTCACCATTAGGAAACATAACACTTCTCTCATACTCAGGGTCATAAAAATTATACCCATTCTTCACCTGCCGGATTTTCTTCTGGATGGCACCAATCTTCTTCAGCTCAGAAAGCTGCAGATGATCCTGCCTGAACTCCGATATCTCCTCCAACTCTCTCTCAAAGGAATCTACCTCAGCCTGAAATTCATTAAATTCAGACTCAGATTCTTCGAAGAGGTCAGTATCAAGAGCCTCATTCAAACGTCTGTTCATTTCCTCCAATTTCATCTTTAATGCCATATTCATCTGTCTGATATTTTAAAAGTAAAACAATTGACACTCATATACTTTGTGCCTGATTCTGTATTCTGGTGCAAAGTTACGGGGCAGCTATGAAAGTTCGTTTCATAGGTTGGAAATATTTTCTCCAGAGCAACTATTTTTTTCACCATTCAGCTAATTTTGGATATATGACCGATAGCCTCGCCATAGTATAGCCTTAACCATTAACTCGGTAAGCAACTTTTTAGCGAAGAAGCAATTTTAGCGTTCATCTATTCCATCAACAAGAACTTTACGACTATACTTGGGACACCATATCAGGAGATATGATATGGTGTAGATGGAATGTTAGCTTGTTGTATATATGTTCTTTGTCACCATCAGTCATATTAAAATCTATGAATAGGACAGCATCTTAAAGAATATTTGTAAATTACAGGTTAATATAATGTAAAAAGAAGACTTAGGTGAATAACTTAAGGCATTTTTTTATATCTTTGTGCTGCCCCTCAAAAAGTAGACACAGAAAGGTGGAAAACTGATGGAAAATGATTACCTTTGCAAGCAGATAGAGTTGTGTGCCCTGTAGAGAGGGCGTAGCCCGAACGTAAGGGCACACAACTTGCCGAAGCACGGTTATCTTATCGTCAAGTATTCACCAGAAAGGAAACTTTTTATGGCAAAGCATTTAAATCCATTGGAAAAGGAGTTCTTGATTCGTAAGTTCAAGGGAAACTCCAAAGTTAAGCTCGGTGATTTCTGCAGAGCAAACAATGTCTCGGAAACTTCTTTTAAGAAGTGGCTGAAGCAATATGAAGAAGCAGGCATAGAGGGGTTGGCTCGTGCTGATGCTGAGATTGGGAACATACTTCCTGAGGGCATTGACAAAACCAAGGAGGGGTATAAGCGAGAAATCCTACGCTTGCGTATTGAGAATGAACGGCTCAAAAAAAAATATCTGGTGAGGCAGAACGAGGATGGGCAAACGGAGTATGTTCGTTTAAAAATGAAGAGTTCAAAATAGTGGACATGCTATCGCACGAGTATCCTGTCAAGGATATCTGCAAGATGATGGGAGTAAGTCGGTCGGGGTATTACAAGTGGCTTAGAAGAGAGCCTTCATCCCGTGAGATCAATCGTGAGTTTATGGTGGGTGTGGTTGAGGACATACACTCGGAACACCCTACACATGGCTACAGGTGGGTGGCGGCGTACATAAGAATCAATTTACAGTTGAGTATCAGCGACAATTTCTCTTATAAATGCTTCCAATATCTTGGTATTCAGTCACAAACGAGACACAAGATACATTACAAACCACGTAAGGTAAAGGATAAGTACCCCAACCTCATTTATTCCACGTGGGAAACGGTAGACAGACCTCGACAAGTTATCGTCTCTGACATGACAGTCATCAAATACTCTTGGTTCTTCTTTGAGTTGACCATGTATTTCGATGTCTTTACGAAAGAAATCCTAACGTGGCATGTGGCTGAGAGACGTGGACATAGAGACCAGTACATTGATGGGCTAAATGATGTCATCAACCTGTTGAAGGGCACAGATGAGCCAACTGTTCTTCATACGGACCAAGGTAGCGTGTATGCTTCGCTCGCCTATAATGAGCTGATAAAGGACACGTTGATTGTGAGGTCTATGTCCAGGGCAGGAAAGCCTACAGACAACCCTGTGAACGAATCCCTCAACGGATGGATAAAAGAGGAATTGTTCATAAACTTCAAGATTGAGACATGTAATTCAAGAGAGGAGTTCGAGGAGGCCTTGGACGCATACGTGGATTATTACAATGAGAAAAGACCATGTTATGCTATCGGCTATGATACGCCAAATAATTACAGGAAGAGGTTTTATAAAGGGGAGCTTCCAAGAAAGGACACTTTTGGGAAGCGAGAGGCTAATGCTACACCGAAGTTCGTCACAGAACGGAAGAAAATGGCTGGAAATGAGAAAAATAAAGAATAATGTTCACTTTTATAAAGAAAAACTTGCAAATATGGATGAGATTGTCTACTTTTGCAAATGAAAAGGAACGAAATTTGATAGATATGTGTACTTTTAAAAATATAAATAATTAATAATCATTTTTTGTGTCCACTTTGGGGAACTGCTACATTGCAACATAAAAAATCGTCAAAACGTGAGAAATAGCCTACTATTATCTCATCAAAACGTGAGAAATAGGGCAAAGATAGGTCGTCATAACGTGATAAACAGATAATTATGAAGAGAAAAATATATAATGAAATGCTGCAATGGAAGCAGAATTCTCAAGGAAAATCTGCTTTGATGATAGATGGAGCACGCCGAATAGGTAAGAGCTATATTGTGGAGGAGTTTGCCCAAAAAGAATATAAATCATATATTCTGGTTGACTTCAACAATGCAGATAGTGATTTAATGGAAATTTTTGATAAGTATCTGAAAAACTTGGATTTGTTTTTCAGTTACTTGGCTTTGTATTTTAATGTAACGCTGTATCCTCGTAATACCGCCATTATATTTGATGAAGTACAGCTTTATCCAAAAGCACGTGCTGCTATCAAGTATCTGGTAAAAGATGGTCGGTACGATTATATTGAAACAGGCTCACTGGTTAGTATCAATAGGAATGTGAAAGATATAGTTATTCCATCGGAGGAATGTCGCATGAATATGTATCCTATGGATTTTGAGGAATTTCTATGGGCAATGGGAGATGAGCAAATGATGCCGTTCATCCGCGATTGCTATGAGAAAAAGCAAGCTTTGGGCCCATTGCATCGTAAGGTAATGGATTACTTCCGACATTATATGATAGTGGGAGGTATGCCTCAGGCAGTTGTTGAATATGTAGAAACACATGATTTCATGAAAGTGGATATGGTTAAGCGAAATATTCTTTCCCTGTATAAGGCTGATATTGAGAAGTATGCTGTGGGCAACGAAATCAAGGTAAAAGCAATTTTCGAGGAGATTCCTTCGGCTCTCAGCAAACATGAGAAGAAGTTCCGGTTGACTGCCATTAGCGATAAGGCTCGTTATCGGGAGTATGAATCTTCATTTTTCTGGCTGGCTGAGTCAAGGGTGGTAAACATCTGCTATAACTCTACTGCCCCTGATATCGGACTGCGATTGAATCAGGAACGCACCACCTTGAAGTGCTATATGGCTGATACAGGTTTGCTGATAAGTCATGCTTTTAACCTGAAGACGATTATGGGAAATAAACTTTACCTGAAGTTGGCTTTGGGAAAACTGGAGTTAAATGAAGGTATGTTGGTCGAAAATGTTGTGGCGCAGATGTTGAGAGCTTCTGGCTATGAATTGTTTTTCTTTTCGAAGAACTCTGCTACAAGTGCGGAAGATAGGATGGAGATAGATTTCCTGATTCCTAAGCCTGTCATCACGAATCGGCATAACATCTCTCCTATAGAAGTGAAATCAGGTAAAAGCTTTACCACGACCTCTCTTAATAAGCTAAGAGCCAAATTTGCTCCTATGCTTGCCGAAGCGTATGTGCTTCACCCAGGTGATGTAGAGGAGAAGGATGGAGTGATCTATCTGCCATTATATATGGCAGGACTGTTGTAGAATGAGATTTTTGATGATATTTATATAATAGTGCCAATTCATCTCATAGGCAAAAGACCTTTTTGATGAATTGGCACGATATGTAAACAAAAGCATCACCAATGCTATTTAGCAGAGAACACTACCCTCTAAAGCCCAAAACTCAGCCAAAGGAAGAATGCTATGATGCCTTTACTCCATTACCTGTTGCTGTCTTCCTCTAACCTGTGATACCGTTCATATACATCAAGAGCATACTCCTGCCTGAGCAGTTCACCCCGATGAAGCCCTTCAACCACCTCTGCCGTAAGTCCACAATCACTGAAATCAACAAGATAAGTACAAAGCAACTTGTTGATGACAGGAATGAGATCCTTTGCTCCTAAGCTGCAAGCTAAATCAATGGCCGCAGCCACCACGTAACCATCACAACAGTCAGCGGTTTCCAATCTGCCATCATAGAAGACGAGCATGTCCTTCACCCACGCTGTCGCCTGTTCCTTCAAGGCAGAATTCTTTTCAACATAAAACTCCACATATTCATAAACGTTCATGCGGCAGAAATGGTCAAGCTTTGGCGTTTTCAGGAATTTCGTGAATTCAGAGAAAGGTTCCGGATTCAACTTGTAGAGGGTTGGGGCAAAGAGATAATTGGTCGCCAGCCAGCTCAACTGATCTAAGAAATCACTTTCAAACTTCAATACATCCATCAGAAGACGGAAAGATTCCATGTTACCCACCTCTGCAAGAAGGATGATGCTATGACGTATGGCAGCAAACAGTTCCCCTGTCGCTTTCAAATGCTGGTATTTGCCCAAGCCATACCTGATTATGTTCTCCAAGTCCTGACGCAACTCCTCGTGATCTATAGTCAGCAAGAGATCGATGATGTGATCCGGCAGGATCCATTCATAGGCATGAAAAGTCAGATACGACATCACTTCGGGATGCAGCAGCTTGATATGAGTTGGATATGATGGCAATTCGTAGCCATACACTTCCTCATGGATTTCATATTCACAACCCTGAAATTCCTCTTCATGCCAATCCCATCCACCAATATATGCCGTACTATCTCCTACACGGAACTTGAAGTTTCTGCCAAGATGTTCCTGCATGGTAGAAAGATAACAAGATACCTCCAACCTGTCTTCTGCAAGCAGATAATGCATACCATTCAAGCCCCATTGATATTCAATGAGAGGAACGTTGTCATCATCTTCTTCCAGGATATATTGAGTAATGTCCCATGCATCAACAGGTTCAATGCCGGCTTCCTCAGCAAATTCAATGGAACCATAGATCAGATTGTGAGCCACCTCATATGGTATCTCCACCATCCTGTCATTCTCTTTATCCGAGTAGTACTCAACAATTTCTGCCAACTTTCTGGGTGATAACGTTGAAGAAATATCTGGTTCTTATCAGACCCCTGCACAACTTGTCGATGCAGAAATCCGCACATGTTACAGTTCCCTTTGGGTGAATACGTGTCACGATGACCGTAATTTCATCGGCATCTTCCCAGTTGGCATAAGTATAGCACATGCCAAGAGGAAGCATACGTGCTTTCTCCTTGATATATTTCTCCGGACTCATCGGCTGAGCACCAGTTTTATTGTTCTTTTTTCCCATTCGTTTTAATTTTATCTTATCTGTCAATCTTTCCAGTAACAAAAGTATTGAACACCTGCCGGCGGGAAGCCTAAACTTCTCTCACTTGAGCATAAAGGAAAAACATCTGATCAGGAATAGAACGTTAGTTTACCTTATGTCAAATCCTAGAGACTATCATCAATGAAAGAATCCAACTCGTTACACTGCTTATAGTACGTATGCACTTCCTTTATAGAACAAATTTTTGACATCATATATTTATTACATAGCACTTCGAGAGAAGAAGATGTTTGAGCCAATGCCATCAAATTACTCTGGAAAGCCTGAAGAGGCTGCTCTTTGATATCAATATCCGTTACTATGATATATGCAAGATTATCTGCATTACAAAAATTTACATTGGATGCATAATCATTGCAGATATCTATACTATCTTTCAATTTTTTGATGAAATCATAGCCTGATACCTGTTTTGCAATCTTTTCCTCAACATTTTTCTTTTGATACTGCAGAAAGTCAGCCCACCCCTTAATTTCAACGAACAACAGCTTTTCGTTCTTTTCAGCCAAACCATCTACCGAAGCACAGGAAATCATCTGGTGTTCCTTGCAGTAGGCCGTCTTTACATCATCAAAATTCACAAATCGTCTTGCTTGGCTCCAAAGAGCACCGGGGAGTCGTAGCACAAGGTTTGTGCAGTTCACAGACAGAGTAAAGGGAGAAATGCTTATCTTTCACCAAATACGACATTAATTCACTGGCAACTTTCATTTCAGTTTCCCCCTTACTTCATCCACGTTCATGATTTGATTCAAAGGCTCAGCCAAAGTAAGAAATACCTGATTCAAGTCATCAGTAACCTCCTTCATACTTACCATATCATCTTTGCCTAACTCAGCCATATAGTAGTTCACATACTTCTCGATACTGTACATTGCAGAATAATATCTCACGGCTTGCAGAAAATACGGACTGTGAGTACTGATCATCACCGGAATACCGGAATTAACAATCTGAACAATAACCTTCGCAAACTCCACCTGCCACTGAGGATGCAAATGATTCTCAGGCTCATCCCATATCAGAGGACGGTTGTTAGAGATACAATAACCGTCAAGCAGAAGCTGCAAGGCACCAAAGCTCTTGATACCAGAAGCCACATTGATAGGCTGGATTTTCATACCATCCTTTTGATAAACGATACTACGTGAACTCTTATCATAAGCAAACGAACCATGAATGATATCCTCTGTGTGATATTCCTTCGATTGAGGTTCAAACAGACTTGGCTGAGCATGGAAGCTCTGGATGTTCCAAACCTTATCTACAAAGTCTTTCACATGAGCAGGAACCATTGGTCTATATCCAGGAACAGACTTCATCTCCCGATAAGCAACAGAATTTCTTAAGCTATCAAGTAGATGGAAGTACAGTGGGGACTCAACAAAGTGATATCCTCATAGAATCCCCTTTCAGAAAAGGAGACGTCAGTCACTTGATTATTCTTAGCCTTAAATACCAGACTTCCCTCTTCTTCAGTATCAAACATAACACAGGTAAAATCAGACTTAGAAGAACAGAACTGCCCCAAAAACTCTGATTCAACGAGATAAGCCAACTCCGTTTTCAATACAGCAGCAGGATTATCCACCTGATCATAACAAATCCGAATATTCGCGATGTCTTCTTTGAGCAATGACTTTTGGCGAGGAGACAAATCAATCTCATCGATTCTAGCATTCAGATGAGTCAGAAAAGCATTTCGTTCAGCTTCATCCAGACATATTCTTTCCATTTCAGATTTGACACGAGGCAACAGATCCATAGCACCTTCTATTATGTTTTTCCCATAGAAGTGCTTATATAAAGAATCAATGTGCTTAGAAGCTTTGTTGGCAGACCTTTCTTTGCTCAAACTTCTCATATTAGAGACAGCCTTGATAGTAGAAAAGAATGCTCTACCTATGGTACTTTTGCCCATATCATTCTCCCCCACGATCACAGTCAAACCATTCAAAGCTATATCTGCTTCTTTGATCTTATTTATGTTTTCAATACGTAATCTCATGTTCTATCTAATTTTTCTGCAAAACTAAACAAAAAATATCACATATGCAAAGAATTGGAGGACTTTTTCTTTTCACAAGCTTTTCCTACTGCTATTTTGATAGCCATAAGAGAGCCAACTGCTTCATAATAGCAGATACAATCATCTGAAACAAATTGATGAACTTTGGTATGGAAAAAATACACACCATCCTATATATGAGTAGCAAAATCGTTATGTCTTTAATAGGAAAAGACTGATTGAAGTGGTATCATTTCAATGATATAAGCAACAAAGAAGAAAAAACATATACCTATGGACCTAAGTACCCCATGAGAATAGTCTTGGCATTCTGACTAATCGGTTCATGTCATCAAGTAGTGCCGCATTAGAAAAGATGATACCCTTCTGCTCCACTGTGCCATAATCCTGGTGGGCGTGACCGAAGAGATGATATTTGGGACTAACCTCAAATATCCTGTTTCGTAATGGAGCATTTCCCCAATGAATGCCACTAGACTGATCCAGAATCATGACTGGCGGTTCATGTGTCACAACAATATCCGTATCTGCCGGTATCATGGCTTCGGAATGATTGTAGGCTATTCCGAAGAACTTCACACCACCTATCTCTACTCCCTTGTCCTGAAGGAAATGAATGTTACCAGGCAAGTCCTCTATCCCCTCTGCCTCCCATAGACAAAGATCATGGTTGCCCGTCACAAAGATTTTGTGCGGATAGGGCAACTCGATGAACCAGTTCAGAAAGTCAAGCACCTCTTCTTCCGTGCCACTGTTACTGATGTCACCGCTGTGAACGATGACATCAGCTTCTGGCATATCATCTAATCTATGATGCAAGCCATGAGTATCTGAAAGATGTAGTATCTTCATTTTGCTATTTCTTTAATACAACCTTGGAATCATGAGCATCTGCAGTTCCCGACGATATAGAAGAGATGCTCTCTCCATCATTCAGCACCACAACAGTCCACTCGTCACCAAACAACTGTGCAAAGTCTTCCGGCTTCTCCGTATGGATGGGAACAATGGCCTTGGGATGCAACAACCGGAATACCTCGCGCAAACTATTCATGTCGCAATGACCACTGGTATGCATTCGTAAATAGCCTTTTCCTAGAGATTTTGCCAACTGCTCATTGTAGGCAGCCTTACTCTTATCAACATAGCCATCCCACATGGACAAATACACCTGCTTCTCACCGGGAATCCTTTTGATCAAACTATCAAACCTAGGATTAGAGCGAGCCATCAACACATAACCTTTCTCCTCCAAAAGTTCCTTGAATCTATCATTCATCCAGAATTCGCCTTTTAACACAGAAAGAACAAACGGCTTGTAATGCTCCGAAAACTGATACAGCCTTGATTTACTCCACAAGGAATCCCGCTGAGTAACAATATCCATTATTTTCTTCTGGTACTCATCTATAATGAACACTCGCCCAGCATTCTTTGCAGCATGATACAAACCAAACAGCCTATCTATGTTGGTAGATGAAGAATATACAATATTGCCTGTGTTCTCTTTAAATAACTCCTGGTACTCCTTCTGCAAATCATGCTCAGATTGACTGGCAGCAAGAGGCCGAGAAATGTTGGTTGCTTCGCAGACCGCATAATCCACCTTGCCAACAAATTTCTCGATGACATCTGATAACCTGCCACTTCTAAAACCATGAGTGCGGAAATCACCAGTATGAAAGGCACTAACACCACCAGCCTCTACCTTAAAAGCATAAGCATCAAAAGCAGAGTGATCCACAGTAACAGGCATGATGTGAAAACTCCCCCAGCTGAAAGGTCTGCCTGGCTCAAAAGTATGAACAGTTTTCAGACGTTCAGACATATTCCGGTGAAAAACATCAACCATCTGAAGACGGTTAGAAAGTTCCATTTGAATATCACGACTGATTCTACCCATGAAAATAGGCAGGTCTTTCGGCAGTTTTGGGATACAGCCAATATGATCCCCATGATAGTGAGTAATCAGCAAGGCACTCTTGGATATATCGCCATACGTTAATCCTTCAACCTGTAAATCTCCAGTCTGAGGACCACCAGGCAGTTCTTCGCCATAATCAACAAACAAATGCCTACCCTGATATTCATATTCCGTCACACACCCACCTATCTGGTGGGTGCCGCGATAAACCTTGATATTCATACGAAATTATCGATACGGTAGTTAATATTTGCTGATGATAAGATTCTCTCTATATCGTCTATACGTTTCTTACGACCTTCAGTATCTTTCTTGTAGTTGCAAGCTATCAACAACTGTGGCTCAGGGTCAACAGTAAGACTATCAACGTCATGAACAGAAGGAAGAGGGAGGTCCAGCTCCTTTTTAATGCGGTATAACATTTTGTAATACGCAGCAAGACGGTCTTTATTACATTGAAGAAACTCCCGATAATTTCTGATCTGGGTCAAGATTTCCGGTTCACCATTCTTAGTTCGCAAACGGCTATCACCAATTCTTTTAAGTTCTTCAAAAATGATACGGTTATCCTCTATCTTTACCATATCAATCCTGATCGTCTCCTTCTCATGATCGTGAAAACGATGAGCAAATTCTGAATCCAGATATTTATCACGTCCTTCCGTTATTAATTTTCCCTGCATGAATTTCTCCTTGGTATTCTCTCCATTTTCAGATTGAGAATAAATATTTCTGATATTTTCCTTGAGTTCCTCTACTCTTGATTCCAGCCAATTCAGGCAATCCTGATAGATGGGCGTGAATTGTTCCTTGCCACCTTTGCCAACGCTTCTTCTATAATAGTTCTCATCCTTAACATCAGTATATCCTAAATATTTTGGATGAGCCTTAGCCACAACTCCATCGCTGAACCTATCATATGATATTTCAGCCATTCTACCCCCATAATAATAAACGTCAATCACGTTCTTCTTTCTGATTTCAACATAAAGCTCATGATCCTTTGTCAGAAGCTTCCACCATGATGGTGCCTGATCACCTTTCAGCAATTGATACAAGCTGTGACCTGCATCTAAAAGTCCCGGTTCCAATAAAGAGATATTGTTCATAACTATTAATTTTTGGTTGATGTAATCCATTTCATGCTTATAACACCACAAATCACCATCATATCCATGCTGAAGAGATAATGTCTTACCTGAGAATCTGGCCTTTATCTGGAGCGACCTTGCTTCCTGCTTCGTAAGAAAGACAACATTCTTGTCACTTATCCATTCGCCATTATCGTTGCGAACCAGATGCCAGTTTCTTTCCTGTTCTTTCGTTTCCATTAGGCATATTCAAATTGTGTTATATTTATTGGGGCTATTTCTATTTCATCTCCATCATCGCCTGTTGGAACAGCCAATCGAACGATCCCATCACTCATGGCATTGTCAACAAGCAAGGTCAACGGATAGATGTCCCCATCTTCATCCCAAACTGGATAACCATATTCATCAAACTCAGTCATAAAGGCAGAGTCAATGCCATAGACGTAAATATGCTGACTATGCTTCTCCATTTCGTGATTGACAAAAGGGTCCTGTATCGGATCGAATGAGTCTCCCTGAGTCAAATCCATTCCGTAAATCAGGAAAGGAGCCGCATCAGTTGATTTCGCCAAAAGTGCCATCGTACGGGAGTTTGCATAAAAATTAAGTGCATACTCACTGCTATACGTCTCGTGAAAATCGTATTCGAACTCCTTTACCACATCACGAAAAGTCTTGCCATCACACTTTCTCCTACCCCTACTGTCATATTCGGCAGGGATAAAGCTGTAGTTCTTGTAATACTCATTCTCCATTCAACTTCCTCCAAATTACGCAACACTACAATTCTTTTCTATAAACACCTGAACAACATTATGTTGCTCATTATCTTATCATATCAGAAATTTCACGGTTCTTAGTATTGCATGAATAGAAGGGCAAAATCTGAAAGACGGAGCAAAGATACAAATAAAATCCGAGAACCCCACCATTTCCAGAGGATTTTTTCGATAATGGACCAGCTTTGTAAACACTTAGCTCGTGCAATAGATTCCACCTAAATTGAGAAACGCCATTATCAGATAGTCTGGCAGTAGTGAAATCCAATGTTCGTTTAAAAAAGAAACCACACCATGGAAATATCAAAGTCCACCTTCCTCTTCTTTATGAATCTCTTCTTCATCATGTAATATTTTAAATCTTGAATTCATACAGCTCGATGTCATACTCCCAAGCTTTTTCTATCACATTCTTTACCTTTCTATTAAACCCATCCCATAAGACTATAAGACCATCAGCATTCACAATCATCTGAGAGTTATAGTCAAATCCATCAAACCCTCCGTTGGTTTCATGGTCAACCGGGTATATATCCAGCTCGTAACCTCTGTCCTGAGCATATCTTACATCCAGGGCATCAGAATCTGAAGAATGGCAAGAAATAACAACTATATTCTTCTTTTTCCGAAGATAATAATCACAATACTCCTGCAGTAATTCATAGTCGGAAACATAACGGTTAGCTAAAATAATAACCCTATATTTATCTATAACGTCCTTTACCAGTTCCTTGATACCCTTGATATCGCATATATCCATAAAGAGACGGTTGGTAGTGTAGGTAAAGGTTCCCACTTGGTTCTTTACCATCCACCAATTCTCACCCCCATCAACAAAGAAATCACCTTCTGTATTCTCTTTCTCCCACGCCCACACAGCCTTTTCAATTTTAAGCATAATATGGGATATATCTTCACAACTATATTCTATAGAGAATTTTGGCACCCTTGCAGCTGAAATATATAAACGCTTGATATAAGGGTCATTCTCATCTATCTCTACGGATTTCATAACGTAAGAAAGAATGCTTTGATAAGCCTCTTCCGAATACTCTTTGTATTTCATCTCAGTTTATTTTTAAAATCAAACACCATGTTAACAGTCAATCAAAGAAACATCAGATTCTATGTAGCATTCACAGAATTAATGTCCTCCCAAAGACACGAACTTAATTAAATGCCGAAAAACAGACGAGAAAACTGACTTCAAGAAAGGAATATTACCTTTCCCTCAAACTCATGATTAGGCTGCAACTTAAACAGAGAGAGCAAGTCATGCAGAGAATCATCACATGTTTTCCTGTTTTCGTGTTTTCATGTTTTCAAACTCGAAAGAACATTGCAGATAGTCTGCAGATACATGTAGGATTCTATACATACCTTAATAATATATTTGAAAATGGTATGATGCTGACACTACGCACCCAGCATCATACCATTTCCTATATGAACGATTACTCTCCACTTTTAGCTTCCCTTTGTGGCTGTCGCCCAGCGTGAGCCATGATGGCATTGTATTCTTTGTCAGACATACGCCCTGTATCGTGAAGGTTCTTCACGTATAGGTAAGTAATCTGGCTGAGCACCATCTTCACGCCATTATAGCTCATTTCGATGAAGTCACTATCGAACAGGTCAAGAGCAGTTTCCTTGCCGTCCTTCTTCGCCTTCATGGTTACACTGAACTGTTTCTCTTCGTCACCTTCTGTGAAAGTAAGCGATAACTCAAACAGTTCTTTCCCCTTTATCTCATTTTCATTCTGTTTCATATCTATAAATTTAAAACATTAAAACTTCAAAAACATATTAGCAAGTAGGTTTCATCTTTTCCTTGATATCATCAATATTGCTTTCGCAAACATCGATGATGTCCTGGAACCTCTGTTTATCCTCGGTCTGAGCAAGCTTCTCCTCTGCCATAGCCTTGATAGCCTCGAACTGCTCTAGAGAGAACTCATCGCAAGATACCATTCCCTTCTTGCGAGCTGTCATCATTACTTCGTAGTCACCCTCACAAGTCATACCGAAGAAGGCAACAGCATTAGTGTCCTTGCACATTTGAATCAAACTTTTTACAGCACCTTCCTCATGCTTGGTAGGTGTGCATTCTATCTTGTTTTTATTCTGTTTCATTATATTTAAATTGTTACTACCCTACTTTGTTCAAGATGCCAAATTGGCATTTTGAACATAATCTATTATAATTATATTAGTGTTCTTTCATCCATTCATCCACGCTTTTATCTATGCGGAGATATGGAAGAAGTTTCTTTATCTCTTTCACGAATGCTTTGACAGAGCCTAAGGCATCATCACATTCACCTTCCAGGTAATTAAAATACTCATCGACATAATCACCTTCCAGAAAGCCTAGAAGACGACTGTCTTCATTATCTACCTCTCCAGCAATCTGAGGGTACACGTCACCCAGACAGCACCCTACTACGTCTGTATCTCCACTCTCATAGAGAACGTAGAAGATTACGTCTGGTATCTCGATACGCCCATCATCGTGAGCTTTAATGAACTTCTTGTTCGTCTCACAGTTGATGATTTCCTTTATAATATCCATATTCTTTGATTTTAATCATTAATATCTAACCACAGCCACTTTCAAGCCTCGCTTGGTAGCGGTATCTATCATGTTCTTTGTGCCCAGGCTCTTACCATCCCAGCAGGCGATGAGAGCATCGGCACCAGAGGCATGACCACTGATGATCACAACATCTTCCTTCTTTTCGTCTTGAAGGAAATAGTCACACTTCTCTTTCAACAACTCATAGTTATCGAAATCTCTGCATCCAGCAATGATGACTCTGTATTTAGAGATTAAATTATGATTAACCTGTTAGCTGCATCTACTTCTTCTATACTCATTATATTGTTTGTTTATAAGTTATACTTCAAGTTAAAGGCTCTCGTTTGTATCAAAGCCTTCCTTGCATAAACTATCCACCGAAAATCCAAGTTTGACACCTATTACATAATAAGGCATCATCTACAACTATTCATCTTTAAAGAAGAACAATATCCCTTTCATTCCAATATCAAAGTATCTACAAAGGTATAAAAAACGAGAGTAACCACCAAACTATTAGCTAATATTTTTGACTTTTTACACTTTCAAGATGATTAGAAGTTATCAAAAGAAAGAAACAACTAATAGAATACCAAATGTATCTGTATAACTTTAATCCTTGTTGTAGTGGACAATGGTCTCGTACTGGTGAGGCATTAGCCGATTCAGTAGCTTTAATGGTGTCTTAATCCTTGTTGTAGTGGAAGATGGTCTCGTACGATAGTGTACCTGTAAGATATACTGTTGATACTAAAGAGTCTTAATCCTTGTTGTAGTGGACAATGGTCTAGTACCCTAAGTTGGAAAGTATAATTCAAGATTTTGACGAATGTCTTAATCCTTGTTGTAGTGGACAATGGACTAGTACCGTACTCCTAAGAAAGCAGGTTCATTCTTCTTTGTATGGTCTTAATCCTTGTTGTAGTGGACAATGGACTAGTACTGGATGGTTAGTAACTGGAATTGATTCCAATTCTACGTCTTAATCCTTGTTGTAGTGGACAATGGACTAGTACTTTCAGTCAGCAAAGATGGTACTGTAAAACACAGTGCTGTCTTAATCCTTGTTGTAGTGGACAATGGACTAGTACGGTTCTTTCACATTTAAAAGCGATTGTGAATATTATGTCTTAATCCTTGTTGTAGTGGACAATGGACTAGTACCCTTTTCTTTTGGTCATTTTCGTTTGGGTGTTACAGTCTTAATCCTTGTTGTAGTGGACAATGGACTAGTACTCGACCTTATAAGACATTACTGATTATCAATAAGTTAAAGAACTTTACTAAAGAAATATTCACTTTCATTAACTGAAATTTAACTATTTCTTAGTGAGTGCAAAAATACGACTTTTTCCTGAGATATGCAAGCCAATTATTCTTAAAAAATAACCCAATAAGAAAGCTTAATTTCACAGCAGTTAACAAATAAGTAAAAATCACAAACCCAAATATAAAGTTGCCACCACTATAAAAGGATATTTCCTAAAGAGTGATGGCAAAAAAATAACTATATTTTTGATAAAATACTTTCTATATCATCCATTAGGCTCTCTACGTTATCGATGATATTCTTTACTTCTTTTGGATTTTTATTGAATCCTGCATGATTGTAATCATTGCGCAACTTCCCTATACTCTGAAAGCTTGTAACAAACTGCTTATTCTCCCAGATTACTGAGTCATCTAACAATTTCTCTGCCAAGGCCGGATCATTAAAAACAGTTTTCTCGTTTGGACGGGTCTTTGCCCTTAAACACTGTCCCATCAGATTACGAAAGTTCTCTTCTTTGTAATCCAATTTGAAATGACAACATAAGAATGTTATCAATCCTTCCTCCAATAAGGTAGTTGCCTGCTGATACATCTTATTTTCACAACACCATCTGGCCGCCTTGATACAATTCAAGACGTCTTCCTTCGCACCAAAGATATCTAGAGACTCTTTTATCTTTTCAAACACAGGTTTTAGCTGTGGAATCGTGACTTTCTGTATATCTTTGGCAGCCTTTTCCAATAAGCCAACATTCTTGTTCTCAATGATAGTCAAGCCCCTACAAGTGATACGCTCACCCACCAAATCTTTCAGACGATTGACAAAAGCCCTCAATAGCTTGACGTCATCAGTTCGGGTACTTGGATCTTTCAGAATAGGGTTGATGGAAGATTCCGACAACTCATAAAGCTTCTCAACCTGACCATAACGCAAATAATCCGAGGCAGCCAACGTCCAGTCCTGCAGAACAGAAAGTGGCAGCAGATCCATGATAGGCGCGATATTGCTCTCCTTGTCACGAGCCTCGTAATTGCCATAAAAGATAGCCTTCACCTTGACATTCTTGAGCAACTTGGCATAGTTGACAAGCACCACCAGCAGCATAGGAAGATAACGGAAACTGTTGGTGATGTCAAGATACAGTTCATCACCCTCCTGAAGCTTATCAAAGATAACCTCAAATATCTCCCACATCTGCTCACTATCCTTGCCATCCGGAATAGCTATATCCTGATAAGAGAGATTCATATCCAGCAATATCTTCTCCAATCCCTGATACGCTACCTCCTTCTGAAGCTTGGCACAGAAACGAGTCTCCAGATTCTTGTCCCAGTTATTCTTTCTTGCCAAATCCGTCAGGAGCATAAGACCTAGGTCGTTTTCTCCTCCCCAGTTCTCCTGCTGCTGTAGATATTCGAGTAAACTTTTCTGTACAAAAAGAGTCTCACTTCCCGTAAAATCATCCTTTCGGTACCGGCAAGTCTCATAGAAAGCCACTCCCAAGACAGATAAAAATACCCTTCTTCCCATAATGCTTAATCCTGATAATTCTCAAGAGACTTCTTCAAATCATGAGCCATCTTGTCTCTTAAACTCTTAGGCTCCATGACTGTAACCTTGCTTCCATATGACAAGATCTTGCTTCTCAGCTCAAAGTTGTCATACACATATAAAGATACGTAAACATAATCCTTGTCGTCTCCGTATTCAGAAATTACTTTCTGAGATGCATGGATAGGCTTGCTCTCTATATATGGATACTCACCGCGTTCTATACGTAACTTCACTAAAATCGGTTCCGCACCATCCGGCTTGGTTACACCCACCACATTTTCAAAGTAAACAGAAAAATCAACGACACATTCCTTATAATGAATATGCTGGTTGGCCTCCATCTTGAGAATTCGGTCCAGAGCCAGGTTGTAGATTTTGCCCTCTACCTCGTCTCTGTGCTTGGTGGCAATGAGATACCATCGCTGGTTATACTGCTTGAGGAACTGAGGAAATACGGTCCACTCACGCTTACCTCTTCCAGGAACCTCATATCTAATGTCCATGGTCTGATGCTGTATGATAGCCTTGAGTAAAAGCTCCAGCAAATAATGAGGTTTCACCTTTCCATGAGACTTCAGCACTACCTTCTCAAAAGAAATGACAGGACGATTATTATCGTCATACCCCATGAACTTGTTGATTTCATCAGTCAGGGTGGTCAAGGAAGACTCCAAGCCCAATCCCAGGAAATCACCCAAAGCTTTCTTGATTTTATCTAAATTGCATATAACAACTTGATTGGCAACAGTATCACCCTTAATAGAGAAACCAACATTTTGATATACCAAACATTGGCAGCCATCTCTTTTCTGATCCCTGTTTATTTTACCGCCTAGCTCGAATTCGATTTTTTCCAAGTCGTTACAATACGTACGATCTGTATACTGCACACCTAGTTTGTGATTACATTCGTCACAAATTTCCTTTACAGTCATTGGACGTTCATAATTGCGCAGACATTCATCAATGAGTTCCAAGCGCTTCTGATACATTATGATACCTTTTCCCATAATCATTAAATTATTAGTTAATGTATTTACCCGCCGTAATAAGCGATGTTCTTAAACTTTCAATAATCTTGCCCGAAGAGAAATTACTCTCCAAAGCGTGAGCCACAACATTTCTGTTTTTGGTAATCTCGAAATATACTCCTCTCAACTCAAATGGTATGAACTCCTTGTCATTGCAAATAACATCCTTAATTTTCTGACGCTCATCCTTATCAAAAGGGTCGTGATTTGCAAGCTGACAGGCATAGGAAAGAATGCTCTCCTGCAAGGAAATCAAGGCAGCCGTATAGTTCATGTGCTTAAACTGCCACTGGGCCAGCTGATATTGGAACCGTGCTGGATCCTGCTCTGTTCCCTTGAAATTATTGAGAAAATCCTTCACCACCGGCTTCACAATCATTTCAGGAAGCATCGAATCAAAATCCTTTTTCATCAAAGCTCTCAAAGACTGGGTCTCCTGAGAGATGGCATACAGATGGTTGAGATTCATCACATCCGAGAAATGCTTCAAACGATTGGTCACATCCGTATCCTCCTGCTGAATGAGCCCTGCAATCTGATAGGCATTTCCATACTGCTTGAAAGCCATGGCTCCCACAATCCAGTCATTGAGTTTGAGGATTTTCTTCAAATCCACAATCGGAGCATAACCATATTCCTTGCTCATCTCTATCATACCATAATATATATGAGAAATTCTGATATTCTTGCTGCTGACATTCCTCAGATAAAGAAGCAGATTCATGATGGTAATAGGCAATGAGCGGAAAGAATGGGTAACATCTACGATGAGTTCATCACCCGTAGAGAGCAACTGGTTCAGCTGCAGGATGATGTTGATATTCTCATTGATTTCCTCCTCATTCACGCCATATCTTATGAGAGCAAGATGGGCATCCTTTCCAATAGCCGCCTCTATCTCCTTGGCATGAGGGATATACAATTCACTCTTGCTGGTTGCCGCTTCACAATGTTCTGCGATTTCACAATAAACATCCTCGTCAACCACACCGCCGTTCTTCTCCTGAAAATAGCGATATACCTCTTCCCACATACAATGGGCAGTACCGATCAATATGACCTTGTCTATATTCTGTGTTTCATAAAGAGCAGCTGCCATAAATGAGTATTCACCCAGATTCTCTTCACCCAGATGATAAGAAGCCCTGCGATATTCACGGGCAGACTTCTCCTCCCCCAATGTCCCCTTGTTCACCAGAGGACCTGTACCGATAAATGATATGAGTACCTTTGCCATAATATTACTGATTAAAGTTTTTAAATCTATCAGGAAGCTCCCGTCTGGAAAGCGTACCAAAGCCCACGCTACCACTCTTTCCCAACGCAATGCCGTCAGGAAGTTCCATGTTGCTGACAAACATCAGATCAAAGGTGTCAAACTTCACATGCTTGTAGCTCTGTTCCACAGGCTCTTTCAATTGAGTGATGGCACATTCTATCTTTTCAGCTGCATGATAGCCAATCCCCTTCAAAAAGGAAAGGATGTTGCCCGTGATGACCTGCTCCAGAAAATTTACCTTGTCGGTAAGAGCCAGCATGGAATGGTATTTCTTGAAGTTCTCATCAGTAAGACCGATATAACAGCTCAGACGATAAAGCTTCGGAGACTCTTCTATCTTCGGGAAATAAGGAGTCAGCGTACAATCCTCAACATGAAACTCCATCTCCTTCTGTCCTATCTTGAGACTGGCAGGAAACTTACCCACCAATTCCATCACTGCCATGGCTGCTTCCGCTATTCCGACGAGACAAACATGCCTGTCTATCACCTTGTACTGAACCAAGGGATATCCATATCTCAGCCCATTTGCCTCATGATTATGAAAATAAGGATTTTCCCTGCCTGCCAAATCAATAATGGCCCCACGAAAACACCTGAGCCCGACTGAACTCAGGTTTTCCTTAAATTTCAATATCGCTATGTTAGTTGCTTCCATTTCTTGTTTTTGTGGCGAAAATACAAAAAAAATCCGATAAAACGCATTTTTTTGCTGAAAAAATAGTTTTTCCCATCTTTTTTTTATACTTTTACACCCACAATCTTAAAACAAAACAAGATGGAGAAAAATAAATACATATATGGAGCCTCCATACAGGGCATTCAAGGATTTATCTTCTCGACCAACTCACTTAAAGATGTCGTTGGTGGCAGTGAGTTGGTTGAGAAGGTATGTACCACTCTGTTTGAATCCACCTATGAGCAAGGGGGCACGTCAATCATCAAAGCAGCCGGTAACATCAAATGTGTCTATGACAACCTTCAGGAATGTGAGAAAACCGTTCTTGAGTTTCCAAAAACAGTGATGCTGGCGGCGCCCGGTATCACCATCAGCCAGGCTGTTGTAAAGGTAACGGAAGAAGAGTTCAAAGCAAACTTCGCTTTCTGCATGGATCAGCTGGAGAAAAAGCTGAAGATCCAACGCAACAAACCTTCCAAGAGCATGACTGTAGGTTTCATGGGCGTAGAACGTTCAAGGACCACAGGTCTTCCAGCCGTCACTCAGGAAAGTCAGGAATACCTGGATGAGGGAACACTAAAGAAACGCAACTTATCAATCGGCGGAAAGGCTACCATCACCCTGGCAGAAAAGAGCTTTGGCATCAAGGAACTCTCCCCAAAAAACATCGCCTTGAATATCGAGGACCTCACTGGAGAGAATGACTGGATTGCCATTATCCATGCAGATGGTAATGGTCTGGGGCAAATCCTGTCCAAGTTCAGCGGTTCCCCAAAAGAATTTGAGCGTTTTTCAACAAACCTCAATCAGGCTACCTGCCAGGCAGCTCATGCAGCCTTCAAGAAAGTATATACCGCTGAAGACTACAGACAAGATTCAAGCATCTTCCCTTTCCGTCCTGTGGTATTGGGTGGAGATGACATGACCATGATATGCAAGGCAAGCCTTGCACTTGACTACGTGAAGGTCTATCTTGAAGAGTTCGAGAATGCCACCAAGCAAAAACTGGGCGCAGAGAACGGACTCACAGCATGCGCAGGTATTGCCTTCATCAAGTCTTCCTATCCATTCCACTACGGATATGACCTGGCAGAAACCCTCTGTACACAGGCTAAAATCGTTTCAAAGAATCCACTCATCCAGAAAGATGCCCCAAATGCACCATCGAGTGTGATGTTCTATAAGGTACAGGGCAGCTTCATAGAAAGCTATCCTAATATGATCCTGAAGGAAAAGACCCCACAAAAGGGACTATCCTTCAACTTCGGACCTTACTTCCTGCACCAGACGGAGGAATATTGGACGATAGAAGACCTGAAAGATGCAGCCAATCAACTCAATGGTAAAGAGGGCAACGTAGCCAAGACCAGCATCAGAAAATGGATGACCGCCATGCACCAGAACACAGAAATGGCCAAGCAGGCAGCCAATCGCAGCTATGCCATGCTCTCAGCTTCTACCAAGGGAACTTTCCAAAAAGCCATCACCCCTCAGAAGAGAACACTGTCAGAAGATGTGTTCTATCCTGCAGCGGATCTGCTGGACTTAAATACAATTCTCACCCAAAAAACAAAGGAAGGATAAAGCAATGAAAGACTTAAATATAAAAATAGAGTTCTTCTCACCCTGGCATTGCGGGTCGGGACTCTCTGCCGGAGCAGACGCAGACTCCCTCGTCATCAAGGACACCAATGGGCTGCCATATATTCCCGGCAAGACGATCAAAGGCCTCATTCGAGAAGCTGTAGAGGACTATGCTGCCCTCAGAGGTCTGGACATGGACCTGGAGAAAGCCTTCGGCAAGGCAGCTACCGCTGAAGAAGTGCTGCCATCCGGCACCCTGTTCTTCACCAATGCTACCCTCAAAGAAGACGAGGCTGAAAGTATCCTTTCCAACCATGTGGAAGACCTGCTATATATAAACCTCAAATCCGCAACCTATAGGGTTTAGTGGGATTTTGCTTGCAAAGCGACAAAATTCATTTTATTGTACATATTTCTTGCACAACAGAAATGTCGCAGACACAAAATCCCCTTACCCCATAAAGCGACTTGAGGTAATACGCTGGTTTAACCAGAAAAGCATGGTCTTTAACCAAAGTCTGTCTTGAACAGGTTGGCATAAGCATTGTTGTCTGAGTAAATGTTCAATACATGCCTACGTGATGTCTTAATCCATTTCGCAGGAACAGAGATGAACTTGAACACAAAGGTCTTGATTCTGCTGGTGGCACGCA
>OBAI01000432.1_pt1 | contig 46342 bp, 42 predicted proteins | sample 1517461 | NCBI WGS metagenome assembly OBAI01 (sample SAMN04571696, study PRJEB22368) | human gut metagenome | biome: human gut; material: stool | host: Homo sapiens | place: Luxembourg | collected 2012-06-29
GATTTTCACCTCTTTATTTTTCCAAGTGCAAATATAATAGAAGGGGCAGAAGCTCCTAGCCCAGGGAAACGCCCTGGGTATAAAGGCATTCAGCGATGCGCCCTGTAAGGGCAAAAGCTTTAAAATACACCTAATAAAAATGGGAAAATCCCCTACGATATGTAAAGCTTTTGCCCTTACAGGGCGTTAGGTTGCGACCCAATATAACCCAGGGCGCTGCCCTGGGCTAGGAGCTTCTGCCCTTTCAGGGCGTGCTGGGTAATTTCAACCATACAGAAGGGTGTATAGGGTAATTTCAACCATACAGAAGGGCGTGCTGGGTAATTTCAACCATACAGAAGGGCATGCTGGGTAATTTCAACCATACAGAAGGGCATGCTGGGTAATTTCAACAGTACAGAAGGGCGTGCTGGGTAATTTCAACCATACAGCCCGAAAATTCTGCGAAATTTGCATGGGACAGCAACGCCCAAAGGGCCAAAAGCCCATATAAGCAGCACGCCCTGAAGGGGCAGAAGCTCCTAGCCCAGGGCAACGCCCTGGGTATAAGGCAATCAGCGATGCGCCCTGTAAGGGCAAAAGCTTTAAAACACACCTAATAAAAATGGGAAAATCCCCTACGATATGTAAAGCTTTTGCCATTACAGGGCGTTAGTTGTATATCATTAATACCCAGGGCGTTGCCCTGGGCTAGGAGCTTCTGCCCTTTCAGGGCGTGCTGGGTAATTTCAACCATACAGAAGGGTGTATAGGGTAATTTCAACCATACAGAAGGGCGTGCTGGGTAAATTCAACCGTACAGAAGGGCGTGCTGGGTAAATTCAACCGTACAGAAGGGCATGCAGGGTAATTTCAACCATACAGAAGGGTGTGTAGGGTAATTTCAACCGTACAGATGGGCATGCTGGGTAATTTCAACCATACAGAAGGGCGTGCTGGGTAATTTCAACCATACAGCTCGGAAAATTCTGCGAAATTTGCATGGGACAGCAACGCCCTGAAGGGCCAAAAGCCCATATAAGCAGCAACGCCCAAAAGCCCATAACAGCATCGCCCTGAAGTCCAAGCAGCCCATAGAAGCAGCACGCCCTGATGGTCAAGCAACCCACAGCAGCACGCCCTGAAAGGGCAGAAGCTCTTAGCCCAAGGCAACGCCCTGGGCTTTTGTTTTGGGCGGTAACCTGTCGCCCTGAAAGGGCAAAAGCTTTAAAAAACCGGACAAGATACAAAGCTTTTGCCCTTACAGGGCGCATTGCTGATTGGCATTATACCCAGGGCGCTGCCCTGGGCTAAGAGCTTTTGGGCCTTCAGCCCGTACTTAAACCACTTGCGAAACTTGAATCTATGAGTCCACTTTAAAAAGTTGTTTTTGGTTCTTTTCCCTACAAAATGCTATTTGATTATCAGATGGTTACATTTGAAGAAATTATCAAAATTGACTTTTTCAAGTGGATTCAATCTATAGTCCACCTGAAAAAGTCTATTTTACGAAAACCAGCTATTGATTATCAACAAGTCACAAAGACAAAAAATGTGAGTTTCTACTTTTTCAAGTGGACTCAATCTATAAGATTTCATATCAGATACTTTTTGGATTTACTGTTGAGTATGTGCTCATACGAAAAAGTTTTTTTATGAAAAAAGTATCAAAGTATCATTTTTTTTGCTGAACGTAAAGATAAATAACTGACATATAATAAGATAGAAGAATGATACATTTTGAATTATCTTACAAGAAGTATCATGGAAGTATCATAAATCTGATAGAAGTATCATAAAAACGTCATCTAAGTATCACAAAATCGTCATGAGGCATTATGCATAAAAGCAAAGCCGCCGATCTGTAAGGAATGCCCAAGAATTTCCAGACTTTTGGGCACTCTATGCACACCGCATGGGCAATGAATGCCCAACGCTTGTTCAGCCGATGCCCAAGGCTTGTTCAGTCGATGCCCAAGGCTTGTTCAGTCGATGCCCAACGCTTGTTCCCTGAGTGCCCACTTGACGGGCAAGACAGACCACCTGATGGGCTCTTACAGAACGGCTTATGTGATTTTATTCCTAATCCAGCTTGTCAATCTTTCTTCTTATTCATAGTTTGTATTGGCATTCTTTACATACAGGAAGAATAGGTATTAAAGTTTTTCGAACTGTACGGTTGGAATTACCCAATACGCCCTGAAGGAGCTGGAGTGTAATACGTAACTTTGTACCATGGAGCCCATATAAGCAGCACGCCCTGAAGGGGCAGAACTTGCTAAACTTCAGAATTTTACTCAACTTCAGACATTAACCACGCAATGAATTACGGAATCAACAACGAAGAATCACCATAGCTCAGGAAACGGAAATCGTGAGCCAGAGCATAGTCGTACACTTTCTTCCAGTCGCCATGGAGGAAGGCACTGACGAGGAGGAGAAGAGTGCTCTGAGGCTGATGGAAATTGGTGATAAGCATCTTCACTATCTTGTACTGATAGCCGGGGGCAATGATGATCTGCGTGCTGGTGTGCAAAGCCTCCAGACCATTGCGGTCGAGATAGTCGATGATGTCCTGTATCGCCTGAGAAGGCTGAATGGCATTCACCAAACCGCCATCTGCCGACAACTCGTAAGGATCCCACTGGTTAACGTGCAGGTCGTCTTCTGTCGCCTCGGGATGAGAGAGCAGATAAACGCCCATATAGTACAGGCTCTCGATGGTTCGCACACTCGTAGTACCCACAGCAATCACCTCGCAATGGTGCTGCAGGAGCTTCTCCAACGTATGACGGTGCACCACGATATACTCGGTGTGCATGCGGTGGTCCTCTATCTCAAGACTCTTCACCGGCTTGAAAGTACCAGCGCCCACATGAAGGGTAACCTCCTCACGCTCAATGCCATGGCGGTCGATGTCCTGCAACACGGCATCGGTGAAATGAAGTCCGGCAGTAGGAGCAGCCACACTGCCCTTTATCTTCGAGTAAACCGTCTGATAGGTAGTCTTGTCGCTCTCCTCGGTGGCACGGTTGAGATAAGGTGGAATAGGCAACTCGCCCACGGTCTCGAGAATCTCGGCAAAGGAGACCTGCGTGTTGTCCCAGTCGAAGTCGACCCAATAGTTGGTTCCACCACCCTTCGCCACCATAGAGGCAGCCTCCGAGCCTAAGGTGTCGCCACGGCGCATGGTGGCAGAGAGTGTAAGCTGATGCCCCTTGATCTCGAAGTCACGCTTCAGACTGCCCTCCTTCCACTTCTTCAGGTTGCCTATCATGCAGAGCCATGAGCAATGTCCAGCCGTCTGGAACATGAGCTCATAGTCGGTAGGATCGGCAGGCTCCATGAGGAAGACCTCTATCAGGGCACCCGTCTCCTTGCGGAAATGCAGACGCGCCTGAATCACCTTGGTATTGTTGTAAACCATCAGTCCGCCCTTGGGCAAGTATTCAGGCAAATGGTAGAACACATCCTCACCTACCTCACCATGACGGTAGAGAAGGAGTTTGGAATGGTCGCGCTGCGCCAAGGGGAACTTGGCAATGCGCTCATCAGGAAGGGGGTAATTGTAATCGGTAATTTTTATATGTTTTGTATCCATTATGGTTGAATTTTAATGTTACACTCCTCCAGCCATGACTATCGCCCGCAAGAAGGCATAGACCAGGGTGAAAGCCAGGATGCAGAGTATCTTGTCGATGTCGTCGTGGTCGTAACCCGTGGGGGTGTACTGGTCGGAGATATATGTGATGTGGGGTGACACCTTGTAATACAGTTTCAGATAACCTATGTAGCACACGACACCGATGACAGCACCCACAAGGAGTCCGCAGAGAATGTCGGAGGGATAGTGCATGCCGAGATACAGGCGTGTCCAACAGTTGAGCAGCGACCACGAGAAGAGGGCGATGGCGAGGCGCTTGCCCCTCATGAGGAGCGAGAAGAACATCGCTATCGACATGGTGTTGGCTGCATGAGCCGAGAAGAAGCTGTAGCCACTGCCACGAAGGTTGCCCACCACCTGAATGGAGTATTTCAGGATGGGGTCGTTGTTGGGGCGCCATCGTTCCACCAAGGGTTTTACCACGCCATCGGTGATACCCTCGGAAAGAGCCACACAGACGAGTGCTCCCATTACCGCCAGACCAATCTGCGCCATCGTCTCATTGTTGCGCACAATGATGTAGAAGAGGGTGAGATAAAGCGGTATCCAGGTGAGCCCCGACGTAAGGACGAGCGCTAACTGGTCGATGAACAGATTGTCGCTTCCATTGAAGAAGTGGAGCACCTCGAGATCGGTGAGAAGACATGAGACAAACATCATATTTCCTCCAGTTGTTTGGTTTCTATCCATCCATCTCTTCCATCTGCCAGGTGGATGCCACGCCAGCCATCCATCGAGCGGTCGGTGATGTCGACACGCGTTCCCTCATGAATGACGAACTGGTCGGCGCTCTGTCGGGAAGGAGTCTTCTTGACATTGACCGTAGGAGCCACGATGATGGCGCCCGTGCGGTTGACGAGTATCTGTTTCTGCTGATAGGCAAAGAGCGAACTCAAGAGGAAGACGACAAAGAAGAGGATGCCGCCGAAGAAGCCGGCCTTGCGCAACGGCAACTGGGGCGCGAAGAGATAGACCAGCACCAATACTAAGGCCAGGATGATGGACAGGATGCCCGTCTTGGCCCAGTTGTCGACACTGGTGAAGTTGACCAGCGCCTTGTACCAGGTGACGAAGAACATCTCGCTGACAGGAGTGATCTTGTCGATGGTCTTGCTGCGAGCAAACTGCAGGTTGAAGTTGATATCCTCGTCGCCGGGCGACAGCAGATGGGCACGTTCGTAAGCCAGGACAGCCTTGGTGATGTTGTCGGTGCGATAATAGGCATTGCCGAGGTTGTAGTAGACCTCGGGCGAAACACCGTTCTTGAGCAGGTCCTCATAGTCCTTGATGGCCTGCTGATAGTTGCCCTTGGTGTACTCGGTGTCGGCGTTCTGCTTGGTGACAGCAGAGGCAGAGAGGCTGAAGCCCATGAAGATGAGCAGCAGCACCACACCGAAGGTATAGTCGCCCTGACGGGCAGAAGTCTTCTTGCCCTGCTTGCGGGCAGCCTTGATGGCATTCTCTATTTCCATAATAGCAGTCATGGCTGAATCGAAAGTCTTGTTCATATTGCCGGCAGGGTCGCCAGGAGCATAGCGCTCAAACTCACACTCGTCGAGAGCCTGGGTAAACTTCTCTATGGTGTCGGCATCAACGGAGTGAGCCAACAGCTTATCCTGAATATTCTCGCGCGAGAGCTGTTCGACAGGCATATTGAGCTTGTAGCTGACGTAGCCCCACAAGGCTCTGAGCACCTCGTCGAAGAACTCGCCCTGCTTGCGGGCCATCATCAGGGTGCGTGCCTTCTTGAGTCGCTTGGTGGCTATCTTGTTGGCCTTGTTGGAACGCATCTTCACGATGTCGGCATTCTCGATGGCACGGCGGCGGAAGGCGATGAGCAGACCGATGAAGGCGATGAGAGGCACCATCAGACTCGTCCAATAACCAAAGCTGCCATAGAACATATCGTCGATGTCGCAAAGCTTGCTCTTGCCCAACTTCAGGGCATGAATGTCCTTGTCGGCATTGCTGTAGTTGGCCGACGACGAACCGTCTGTGCCGTCGCCCTGCTCCACGGTGAGGGTGAAGGGCTGGGTCTTGATGGTGCGGTAGGCATTGGTCTTGGTGTCGTAGTAGGTGAATTCTACCGATGGAATGGTGTACTTGCCCTGGTTGCGCGGAACAGCGAGGAAGTCGTAAACCATGTTGCCCTCCACACCGTTCTGGGTGAGCTTGGTCTTGTCGGTGATTTTAGCGTCATACTGGTCGAAGTCTTTCGGCAGGTTGAGAACAGGCTGCTTGAGGAGTTTCAGGTTTCCGATGCCTCCCACTACCACACGGATGTTGATGGGATCGCCAGCCTTCACGTCGTTCTTGTCGAGCGTGGCAGAGATATTGAAGCGGCCTACTCCACCCGAGAAGTTGGCAGGACGTGCAGGCAGCGGGTCCACCTGAATGGTAATGCCAGGCGCCTTGATAGCCTTATGCACCTCCACATATCCCGAGCCGCCATTGAAGAAAGCCTCGATGGGGTCGACATTGCGGTTCTGCTGAACCACGATACCCTTGAAGGTGATGGAAGGAATCTCGAGCTTGCCCGTCATCTGAGGATACATGACGTACTGACTCCAGGTGACACAACGGTAAGGACGGCCGTTGATGACCTCGGTGTGAAGCACTTTCTGCTGTGGCTGTGGTACCTCCTGAGAGTGGAAACCCTTCAGATCGGGCATCTTGCCGTCGAGCTGAGTAAGGTCGACCTGTGTATAGACCTTATAGGTAAGGAGCACAGGCTCCTGCTCGTGCACACGCTTCTTGTTGGCAGTGACCTTGATGAAGAGGTCGTTGCCCGAGATGGCAGAACCCGCCTGACGCATGCGAGGCTCATCGGCATCATCGTTGTGCATCCTGGGTGCTCCGCCTGAGTTGTGAGCATGGCCCGAGACGGTGATCTTGACAGGATGGGCTGCAAGTTTCTTGCCGTAAACCAGTGCATGCGAGGTACCGATGGTGTAAGTTCCAGCCTTGCCTGCATAGAGCGTGTAGGTGATGGTGAAAGAGGAAGAAGAGCTGGTGTGGCCGTTGACCACCTGATAGCTCGACTGCGAAGAGGTATAGGGTCCGGCTATCACCTCCAGTCCATCGGGCACATTGCCCATACGGAACTCCTCCACTTCACGGGCGTTGACCGTATAGGCTACTCTGAAGTTCTCGCCAGCAGCAACATGTGTTGGTGCAGATACCGCCACACGCTGCGCCTTGGCTTCCTCCGCCAGACCCAGCATCACGAATATCATCAATGTGTACCATTCTATTTGCTTCATAATGAAATGATGTTTGCTTATTGTTTTACCAGTTCTTGTCGTACTGCCTGCGTCGTGGCTGACTCATCGCCTTCTGCATCTTCTGCTTGGTGGCCTTCTCCTGCTGCACGGCTGCATTGAGCAACTGCTCGGCATTGTCACGGCTCATCTTGTCCTGCTCGGGCTTCTGTGACTGGTTGTTCTTATCTTTGTTTTGATTATTTTTCTGTTTGTCTTGATCCTTGTTCTGATCCTTGTTCTGGTTCTGATCCTTATTCTTCTTGTTCTGCTTGTTCTTGTCCTTGTTGTTCTTGTCGTTGCCGCTCTTGTTCTTGTTTTGGTTCTGCTGGTTCTTCTGATTCTTCAGCTGATGCTTGCAGAGCGCCAGGTTGTAGCGGGTCTCGTTGTCCTGAGGATTGTTGCGCAGCGCCATCTTGTAACATTCTATTGCCTTGGCAAACTCCTGATGGTTCTGCATGATGACGCCCATGTTGTGGAAACTCTTGGCGCGGCGTATCTTGTTGGTGGTCTGCAAGTCGGCAGACTTGGCAAACTGCTGCATGGCGAGCGAGTCTTTCTGCTGCATCATGAGCGCACAGCCTAAGTTGTAGACCGCCTGTGGATTGTTGGCATTGCGGGCTATCGCCTTGCGATACTGCACCTCGGCAGCAGTCCATTTGCGTGCCCTGTACTGGCGGTTGCCCTGACGGATGAAGGTGCGGTCGTTCTGTGCCAGTGCTGCAACTGTACTGACGAGGAGCAGCCCCAACAGCAGGCACAGCCTGCGCAGCCGCAGGGTCGGTATGATATGATAAGTTAGATACATTGCGATTAATTTTTAATGTGTAAAGAACTTCACGTTGCGGAGAAGCGGATTCTTCACCTCGAGCATACAGATGTCGAGGATGAGCAGGAGGATGACCAGGATGCCTACAGCCTGGAACTGCTCGTCGTACTCGCTATAGATGACGGTGTCGGTCTCGCCCTTCTGCAACTTGGAGAGGTCATCATTGAGTGCCTGCTCCGCATCGCTGGTGTTGTCGACGTGAATATACTGTCCACTGCCAGCCTGAGCCAACTGTCGACACATCTGCTCGTTGAGGGCAGTCATCACGGTGTTGCCCGTACGGTCTTTGAGATAAGAGCCGTCGCCCATAGGAATGGGGGCTCCCTTGGTGCTTCCTATTCCCAGAATGAAGACATTGATGCCTTTATTCTTGGCTGCCTTGACAGCATCCTCGGCTCCCGGCTCATGGTTCTCGCCATCGGTAATGACGATGATGGCGCGTCCCACATGGTCTTGCTGGGTGAAGCTCTTGGTGGCCAGGTCGATGGCTGCAGCAAAGTTGGTGCCCTGGGTCTGGATGAGGGCTGGTGTGGTGTTCTGCAGGAACATCTTGGCAGACACGTAGTCGCTGGTGATAGGCAACTGCACGAAGGCATCGCCGGCAAAGACGATGAGACCTATCTTGTCGTTGGTGAACTTGTCGACCAGGTTCTCCACCAGCATCTTGCTCTTCTCGAGTCGCGAAGGCGCCACATCCTCTGCCAACATCGAGTTGGAGATGTCGAGACAGATGATGGTCTCAATGCCCTGACGCTTGTCGTGAGAAATCTTGCTGCCCATCTGTGGACGCGCCACCATGAGGATGAGCAGGGCCAAGGCTGCAAGCAGCAAGCCGAACTTCACCGTGGGGCGATAAGATGACACATTGGGCATAAGGGCTTTCAACAGCTCAGGGTCGCCAAACTTTCGGAGCTTGGCCCTTCTTCTTCGCCATCCTATGAACCTCACCAGTACGAGTACCGGCAACATCCACAGCAGCCACAAATATATTGGATCTTCAAATCTTAGCATATTCATTTGATATTAATTGAACTTCGGCTCGTCCCTTCCCTATGGGATTCTTCTGAGCCAGGTGATGCGAAGCAATATCTCTGCGAGCAGTACCAACAGGGCTGCAAGGGCAAAAGGCTGATAAGCCTCGTAGCGCTTGGCGAAATGGGTGACATTCATCTTCGTCTTCTCCAACTTGTCGATGTCGTGGTAGATGCGCTTCAGCTCGGCGTTGTTGGTGGCGCGATAGAAGTTGCCATCAGTGGTACGGGCTATGTCCCTGAGTGTCTCGGTGTCAATCTCCACAGGCATGTTGATGTACTGAACGCCAGCCGCTGTGGGCATAGGGTAAGGAGCCACCTTGTTGGTTCCCACACCGATGGTGTAGACTCTGATGCCAAAGCTCTTGGCTATCTCGGCGGCCGTCATAGGCGAAATGTCACCGGTGTTGTTGCTGCCGTCGGTCAGGAGGATGACCACCTTGCTCTTGGACTTGGAGTCCTTCAGTCGGCTGACAGCATTGGCGAGACCCATACCCACCGCCGTTCCGTCGTCGATGAGTCCACGGGCAGTAATGTCGGTACGGGTGTCCTGCAACAGTCGCAACAAACTGGCGTGGTCGGTGGTCATAGGACACTGGGTGAAGGCCTCACCAGCAAAGATGGTAAGACCGATGTTGTCGTTGGGACGGCCCGAGATAAACTCGTGAGCCACATCCTTGGCAGCCTCCATACGATTGGGTTTCAAGTCTTCTGCCAACATAGAGGTAGAAACGTCCATCGCCATCATGATGTCGATGCCCTCCACCGTCTTGTTGTCCCAGGAGTTGTGGGTCTGCGGACGAGCCATCGCACAGACGATGAGCACGAAGCACAGACATCTGAGCATCATGGGCAGATGGACAAGGCGCTGGCGCAGGCTCTTGGGAGCATAGGCAAACTGCCGGGTGTCGCTCAGCCTCATGGTAGGCTCGTTCTTCTTCCTGTACAGGAAATACCATAATATATAAGGTATCAGCAACAGGAGCAACAGAAAATATGCTTTACTTGCAAATTCCATGTTTTTATAATATTATTGAACATTCGCAAGTTCAGAAGTTATAGAAGTTAAAGAAGTTATCACTCCCTTCGGTCGTTAGAAGTTATAGCCAACAGCCTTTTTGGTTGAAGATCTATCTGTAAAGCATATGGCTTTAACTTCTCTAACTTCTTTAAATTCTTTAACTTCACCATTTGCGAAAGTTGAGTTATTCTTTTTTATTCTATACTCCTACATCAGCAGCATGCAGGCACCATAGATCACGTAAGCGGTGATGGCTGCCATGACAATCGCTCCACCCCAGAGCAAAGCCTTGATGAGCTTGCGCTGACTGCGCGTCTTGCGATCCTGGTCGGTAAGCTCGGGAGCCACCTTCTCCTCGACGGTCTGCTCGTTGGTCTTCGTCTGGTCGATGAAGTTGATGGCGTTGACCAGATTGGCGTCATTCTCGCCAAGGAAGGTCTCGTACTTGGCAAACTTCACGAGGTCGGCAGTACGGAAGAGCTGTTTCAACTCGTCTATCATCTTCTGGTCTCCAGCCGACTGCAGATGCTCTATAATCTCGCCGCTGGTCATCTCCATGGCACGGAAGCCAAAGCGCTGCTCTATGTACTCGCGCAGCGTGGTGGTGAGGCGGGTGTAGTATTCCTTCTGGTTCTCCTGCGACTCGGTGTGCTGCTGCTTGATGACATTGATCTCGCTGAGCGCCTTCTCGTGGGCTGGCACACGCTTCACGATGCGCATACGAATCACGATAGGTTTGTTCTGACGGAGGCGCTGCCAGAGCCACAGCATGACACCGAAGAGTAAGAGTACCAGAATGCTGAGCCAGAACAGAGGACTCCACTCACTCCATAGGAAGGGATTGTCCTGTACGTCCTTGGGGGGATAGAACTGGTTGGGATGAACCGTATCCACAGGAACCGTGAGCACCTTGAGCGCCAACGGATTGCCCTGACAGGTCTTGCCGTTGACCTTGACCTGAAGGGCTGGTACAGCGTAGACCTTCTCGTCGAAAGAGGTGAGCGTATAGTCGCGGCTTATCTGTAGCCTGCCACCGTCGAACTCGGCGGTGTCGGCATCGCTCTGCTCCACCACCTCGATGCCCGGAATGAGCATCTGTGACGGCTTGAACGAAGGCAGCACCACCTTGGCACCCTTGGCAGCGGTGACCTTGAGATGAAGCTTCGTCTGCTCGCCTATCAGGATCTGCAGAGAGTCGAGCTTCTGCACCACCTCCTGAGCTGCCGACCCTAATGGCAACAGCATCAGGAAGGCAAGCATCATGATGATAATATTCTTCTGTTTCGTCATTTTTCTTTTCCATATTGGTTTACTTCTCCGCTTTTCAGCCCCGCTGCATGAACAGGTTGAGCAGAGCACGTGAGAAGTCTTCGTTGGTGGCGACAGCCGTCCAGTCGACCTTGCTCTTGGCAAAGGTTTCGCGCAACAGCTGCTCGCGCATCATCCAGTGGCGTGTATGCGCCTGACGCAGTTTCTTGGAACTGGTGTCAATATACATCTCGTGACCTGTCTCTGCATCGCACACCTTGAGGAGTCCGATGTCGGGCAACGTCTTGGCACGTGGATCGTACACCTGAATGGCAGCCACATCGTGCTTCTGATTGGCAATCTGAAGGGGATGCTGAAAGTCCTTGTCATCGAAGAAGTCGCTGATGACGAAGGCTGTGCAATGGCGCTTCATCACCCGTGTGAAGTACTCCAAAGCCACACCGATGTCGGTGCGCTGGCTCTGAGGATGAAAATCGAGCATCTCGCGGATGATGTAGAGAATGTGCTTGCGGCCCTTCTTGGGCGGGATGTATTTCTCTATTCGGTCGGAGAAGAAGATGACACCTATCTTATCGTTGTTCTGAATGGCACTGAAGGCCAGGGTGGCTGCAATCTCGGTTGCCATGTCGCGCTTCATCTGCCGTGTGGTACCGAAGTCGAGCGAGCCACTTACGTCGACCAACAGCATCACGGTAAGCTCGCGCTCCTCCTCGAACACCTTGACAAAGGGACGATGGAAACGGGCTGTCACATTCCAGTCGATGTCTCTCACGTCGTCGCCATACTGATACTCCCTCACCTCGGCGAAGGCCATACCCCTGCCCTTGAAGGCCGAGTGATACTGGCCTGCAAAGACATTCTGGCTGAGACCGCGAGTCTTGATTTCGATCTTGCGTACTGTCTTTAAGATATCTTGTGTGTCCATTTATTACTTACTGAACTGTCGCATATCAGGAAGTTAAAGGAGTTAAGGAGTTAAGACGTATGTCTTGCTGCTAAAAAAACTACGCCAAAAAGACTGTTGTCTTAACTCCTCAGCGACCGTAGGGAGCGATAACTCCTTTAACTTCTGAGCTTGCGAAACTTGAATTACTTACTCCTCAAAATCAAGGTACTTCCACCTTATTAATTATGCGGCTCACGATTTCCTCGCTGGTCACATTGGAAGCCTCTGCCTCGTAGGAGAGTCCCACACGATGGCGAAGCACGTCGTGAGCCACGGCACGCACATCCTCAGGAATCACATAGCCGCGGTGCTTGATGAAAGCATAAGCCCTGGCTGCCTTGGCAAGAGAGATGCTGGCACGTGGACTGCCGCCAAAGGTAATCATATCCTTGATGTCGGACAGACCGTAACGCTCGGGATAACGGGTGGCGAAGACGATGTCGGCAATGTACTGCTCTATCTTCTCGTCGATGTAAACCTCGCCTACTATCTGGCGAGCCTTCAGAATCTCGTCGGCTGTGGTGACGGGATATATCTCGGGCAGACCTCCGGCGATGTTCTCACGGATGATGAGCTTCTCTTCCTCGAGTGTAGGATAGTCGATGATGACCTTGAGCAGAAAACGGTCCACCTGTGCCTCGGGCAACTGATAGGTTCCCTCCTGCTCTATTGGGTTCTGCGTAGCCATTACAAGGAACGGACTGGGCAGTCGGAAGGTATTGTCGCCGATGGTGACCTGATGCTCCTGCATCGCCTCAAGCAGCGCACTCTGCACCTTGGCAGGAGCACGGTTGATCTCATCTGCCAATACGAAGTTGGCAAACACAGGACCCTTCTTCACATGGAAGGTCTCGTCCTTCTGAGAATAAATCTGTGTACCCACCACGTCGGCAGGCAACAGGTCGGGAGTAAACTGAATGCGGCTGAAGTCAGCGCTGATAAGCTGAGAGAGGGTCTTGATGGCCAAGGTCTTTGCCAGACCAGGTACGCCTTCGAGCAGGATGTGGCCATCGCTCAGAAGACCTATTAGGAGACAGTCTACAAGATGTTTCTGTCCTACAATCACTTTGTTCATGCCCATCACCAGATTGGTGACAAACTGGCTTTGTTGTTCTATCCGGATGTTGAGCTCGCGGATGTCAATAGATTCTGCCATAATTCTATGCTGTTTTTGTTGTATATTCTATTAGTCGGTTTACCTGTTTCCTTGCGCCAGCAGGTTCAGCAGAAAGCCCTTGCGACGCAAAATCGAACGCAAAAGTAAACATTTAGGGAGAAAAAAACGAATATCACACTCTAAATAATATTAAAAATGGCACTTATTTCCTTTATTTAAGAAACTTTCAATATAAAAAAGCACAAAGGCTTTTGAATTAAAAAAGATTTTATCTATCTTTGCATAAGATAAACTGCACCTCAGCAAAATATTCAAGTAAACTTGATATGATGCATTCGGTTTGTTTTATCTTTGCATAAGATAAACTGCACCTCAGCAAAATATTCAAGTAAACTTGACTAAGGTTTGCAAAGTAAACAAGCAGCACGCCCTGAACCAACGGTCACTGACCGAAGAGAATTGAAAATCGCTGACCGAAGGGGAAAGCAAAGGTAAAGGGCAGAAGCTCATAGCCCAGGGCAATGGATACAAGCAGCACGCCCTGAAAGGGCAGAAGCTCATAGCCCAGGGCAATGGACATAAGCAGCACGCCCTGAAAGGGCAGAAGCTCATAGCCCAGGGCAATGGACATAAGCAGCACGCCCTGAAAGGGCAGAAGCTCATAGCCCAGGGCAATGGACATAAGCAGCACGCCCTGAAAGGGCAGAAGCTCATAGCCCAGGGCAACGCCCTGGGTATAATAGCAATCAACAAAACGCCCTGTAAGGGCAAAAGCTTTATGTATTGCCTGGGGTTTAAATCGCAGAAAGCAGAGTAACCGTGAACAATCCAACGTTATTAACGACAAAAAACATGTAGATTATGAGTAAGTATTTTGCAGAATCTGAATTGATAATCAATGAGGACGGAAGTTGTTTCCACCTCCATCTGCGTCCTGAACAACTCGCCGACAAGGTGATTCTCGTTGGCGACCCTGGCCGTGTAAGCCTCGTGGCATCCCACTTCGAAGAGAAAGAGTGCGAGGTGGAAAGCCGTGAATTCCGGGCCATAACCGGCACCTATAAGGGCAAACGCATCACCGTACAGAGCACAGGAATAGGATGCGACAATATTGACATCGTGGTGAACGAGCTCGACGCTCTGAAAAACATCGACTTCAAGACACGTACCGAGAAGCCCGAACACACCACACTCACCCTCGTACGCATAGGCACCTGTGGAGGCTTGCAGCTCAACTGCCCTGCCGGAACCTTCGTTGCCTCACAGAAAAGTATCGGCTTCGACGGACTCATCAACTTCTATGCACGCCGCAATGAAATCTGCGACCTTGACACCGAGAAGGAATTCAAACGACAGGTGAAATGGAACGACCAGATAGGCAATCCCTACTGCGTGGACAACAATCCGGAACTCCTCGACCGCATTGCCGCCGATGACATGGTGCGAGGAATCACCATCGCCTGTGGCGGATTCTATGGTCCACAGGGCAGAGAACTGCGTGCACCTTTGGCTGACCCTGAGCTGAATACGAAGATTGAGGCGTTCGAATATAACGGTCTGCGTGTCAACAACTTCGAGATGGAGAGTTCGGCTCTTGCCGGACTGTCACTGCTCCTCGGACACAAGGCGCTCACCTGCTGCATGGTCATCGCCAACCGACGTGCCCTCAGTGCCAATACTGGATACAAGAGTACCATCGACAACCTCATCAAAGTAGTGCTCGATAGAATTTAAATCTCATTGCAGCAACACACCCTAAAAGGCAAGAATCTCATTGCAGCAACACGCCCTGAAAGGGCAGAAGCTCCTAGCCCAGGGGAACACCCTGGGTTAAGAAGCAAACACCCCTATCGCCCTGTAAGGGCAAAAGCTTTAAAATAAACAATTGAACTTTAGCAAGTTCAGAAGTTATGGAAGTTAAAGAAGTTATCACTCCCTTCGGTCGTTAGAAGTTATAGCCAACAGCCTTTTTGGTTGAAAATTTAGCTGTAAAGCATTTGGCTTTAACTTCTCTAACTTCTTTAAATTCTTTAACTTCCCCATTTGCGAAAGTTGAGTAAACAATAAAAAATGAATCAAGAAGAATGTATCTGTGCCCTGGCAACCCCAGCCGGCGGTGCCATCGGAATCATCCGACTCAGCGGTAACAACGCCATTACCATCACCGACCAGGTTTTCACATCAGCCAGCGGCAAACCTCTGACCGGGGCGAAAGCCAACACCCTTCATTATGGAGAGATCAAAGATAAGGACGGAAAAACCATCGACGACGTGCTCGTTAGCGTATTCAGGGCACCCCACAGTTACACGGGAGAAGACTCCACAGAGATTTCCTGTCACGGGAGCAGATACATTCTTCAACAGGTTTTACTACGGCTCACAGAAGTGGGCTGTCGACAGGCTGAGCCAGGCGAATACACCCGTCGTGCCTATATGAACGGCAAGATGGACCTGTCGCAAGCTGAAGCCGTGGCCGACCTGATAGCCTCAACCAACAAGGCCACCCACCACATGGCAATGAGCCAGTTGAAGGGACATTTCAGTAACGAGCTGACACGACTACGCGAAAAACTGTTGAAGATGACTTCGCTGCTTGAACTGGAACTCGACTTCAGCGACCACGAGGAACTGGAGTTTGCCGACCGCAGCGACCTGCGAGCTCTTGCCGAAGAGATAGAGCGCCGCATCAATACCCTTGCCCACTCTTTCGAGACAGGAAATGCCATCAAGCAGGGCGTCCCTGTAGCCATCGTGGGAAAGACCAATGTGGGCAAGAGCACCTTGCTCAACCGACTGCTCCACGAGGAAAAAGCCATCGTGAGCGACATCCACGGCACCACACGTGACGTGATAGAAGACACTACCCTCATCGACGGCATCACCTTCCGCTTCATCGACACTGCCGGAATCCGCAAGACTAACGATGTGGTGGAGAACATCGGCATCGAGCGCACCTTCCAGAAGATGGAAGAGGCCCGCATCATCATCTGGCTCCTCGATGAACTGCCTGCAGAATCAGAAATTGATGAGATGGAGAAAAAGAACCAAGGCAAAAAACTGCTGATGGTATTCAACAAGATCGATGCTCTCTCTTTCGACCCAACCTCACTTCCTTTCCATTATTCCGCCCTGTCGGCAGATAAGAACAGCCTTGCCTCTTCACCCTCGTCTTCGCCAGCAAGCATTAGCATCCTGAGCATCAGCGCCCGCACAGGCGAGAATATCCCCCTCTTGGAGAAAGCTTTGGTAGAAGCAGCCGACATTCCTGAAATATCAGAAAACGATGTCATCGTGACCAGCGCCCGCCACTACGAAGCCCTCATCCGTGCCCACGAATCCCTCTCCCGTGTATTGGAATCGATGGATATGGGCATGAGTGGCGACATCATTGCCGAAGACCTGAAAATTGTATTGGAGGAACTTGGCGAAATCACTGGTGGACAGATCAGTAGTCAGGAAACACTAAACAATATCTTTAAGCACTTCTGCATCGGTAAATAGACCGCCTGACAATACTTGCAAAACGTTTTTATAACTGCTTATAAGCCACCATTTTGGTGGCTTTTTTCGTTTTAACACTTTCCATTTGTAATTTGTTGATACCAGTTTTTCGAGGTAACTTTGGCTCAAATTTCGTTCCTGCGTTTCAATCGTGCGAACAAATGGAATAGCAAAACGCTATGTAGGACACCTCGTGAGAAATACTGAGAATCCTCCATTATCCGTCACAACCGCTATGTAGGGCACTCGTGAGAAATACTGAAAATATGTGATAAAGACTGAGACAAAATCGGGGGTCTTTTCCATCAAAAAACATCAGAATTGCAAACGAAAAATGGAGATAATTAAAGAATGTGGAGTATGCGGAAAAGAGTTCGTTGCTTCCAAAATGTCGGTCAAGTACTGCTGTCGAGGGTGTGAACGTGTCGCATTTCGGAGACGCGAGGCAGAAAAGAAAAAAAAGGAGAAGGAAAATGCCGAATCTCTTCGAAACGTTGAGAGAAATAACTCTCTGCGTGATAAGGCAATTTTATCCCCCGAGGACGTGAGCGTTCTTTTCAATGTCAGTCTTCCCACAGTGTATCGTTATTTCCAGACAGGCTTAATCAAAGCTGTAAAGATAAGAAATAAGACCTTTGTGAGATACTCAGACATTGAACGTGTGTTTGATGATGCCACTCCCTATCGGAAAAGACGTTATCAGAGAAAGGAGGAACAGGAATACTATACTCTCCGGGAAATCATGGAGAAGTACAATATCGGTCGTAAGGCTATATGGGGGCGTTGTGACCGTCTGGGCATCCCCAAGATATACGAAGGACGCAACACCTTCTTTAGCAAGAAAGCTATTGACGCACATTTTGCGGATCTCCTTGAAGAGATAGACATTGATAATTATTACACTGCTGACCAAATCATGGATATGTATAATATGACAAGGACAGCTGTTATCACTTTTGTGATGCGTCACAAAGTTCCAAGAGTAAACCGTAACGGGAAAGCTTTCTACTCCAAGGTGCATATTGACTGTATCAAACGCAAGGATGATAGTATTGATCCGGACTGGAGTACCTATGAAGAGGCTATGGAAAAATATGGCATATCAAAAGACCAAGTAAGTTACACCTTGAAGCATTTTGATGTCAGAACGGAAAAACGTGGAAAGTTTACGATGATATTCCGTACTGACTTTGATAAAGTCATGCGTGAACGAATGGCAAATGCAAAAGTAGCAGAAAAGTCAGACGGAGACGAAAAACTTGTTTTCCAAGCTCAACACCAGGAGAAGAAATGCCCACCAACCCCAGATGGCTATTATTCAACTGAAGAGGTTGCAGAGATGTTCAAGGTGGGAGTTAAACATGTAGGTGTAATGACCAGGGAGCATAAAACGCCAAAGATCGCACTCAAAGGATTCAACTTCTATGAGAAGAAAGCCATAGATGTACTGTATAATTTGAAGAACAACTATTCAGAAATTACAGACTGGATTACACCGGAAGAGATGCGTTCAACATATAAGATGACAGCAGAAGCTGTACGCTCCTTTATCTACCGCCATCAAATTCCCGCAAAGGTGGAGTATGGTACTACCTACTATTCTAAACAGCATATCGAACAAGTGAAAAATGGAGATTTTGATGGTCGCGAACGATATTACACTGTCGAGGAGGCAATGAAAAAGTATCATTTATCAAAAGATATAGTTCATTATTATGTAAAACGCTATAAAATCACTAAAGTAAAGAAGAAGAAATGCATATATTTCAGAAAAGAAGAGTTCGACAGATTGATGGAAAAACGTCTTTCAAAAGACGATTTACTATCAATTACTCTTGATTAGTACGATTTACTTTCTCTTTACTGAGGTCAACATTGTATCATTTAGGAATTTTGCATCAAAAACAAATAATAATAAAACAATATGCAAGTATGTAAATCTGTCAAACTCCGAATGCGAGATAGGCGCAACGGAACCAAATCCCTGTTCCTGGACTTCTGGCCCGGGTACAGAGACCCTGAGACGATGGAGTTAATTCGTCGTCGCTCACTTGGCTTGTATATCTATGCCAATCCAATCAATGCCCAGCAGAAGCAGTACAATGAAATCATCCTCTCAAAGGCAGAAGCCATCCGTTGTAGAGTGTTCATTGATGTAATTAACGAGAAGTACGACTTCTTTAATCAAGACAGGCTTAAAGAAGATTTTCTGGTCTATTTCAAAGAAATGGTGAACAGGAACTTTGCAAAATGTGATGCTGCATATAAACAATTCGAGAAGTTTTGCAAGGGCAAATGTACTTTTGAGATGCTTGATGTGGTGTACTGTAACAAGTATAAGGAATATCTTCTTGATACAAAAGTATCGTCAAGAGGTAGAAACATTGTCAATAAGCCTTTATCAAGAAACACGGCTTCCGCCTATTGGAATATATTCAAGCAAGTCTTGACAAAGGCTTATCGTGAAAGACGTTTTACCGACGATATTGCAAGTCTGTTAGATAACATACCTTGTACGCCGCCTGTAAAGCAAAGTCTCTCATTGGAAGAGGTCAGGAGACTTTATAACACAGAATGCTCTGAGCCTGTTGTTCGGAAAGCTGCTCTGTTCTCCTGTCTGAGCGGACTGCGTATCAGTGATATACTCAACCTCAAATGGAATAATGTTTGTAGCTATGCAGATGGTGGGCACTATCTGGATTTTGAATGTGTGAAAACAAAGAGACAAACAAAGGTTCCTATTGGAGAAGATGCTTATGCACTTATCATGCCCAAAACTACTGATGAATACGTATTTGAAGGTTTCAGCAGGTCTATGACCTACGGAGTAATGCAGCAATGGCTTAAAGCGTCAGGAATCACCAAGCACATCACCTTTCATTGCTTCCGCCATACTTTATACTTCCCTAAAACTATGACTATAACTATCTAAATATCAACACAATTCAAACTTGCATAAATTTACGACTAACACGAAGGTAACATATTCGTCGAAAAAAATTAGCCTGATTTATAATTGAAAGACAGTTGCAAATATACTACTTTTACCTTTTCCTTGGAATTATTTTTTGCCTTCAAAGAAAAAAATAAGCCCAATTATCCGCTTCCCTCCTTTTTTATACCCATCCAAAATCGTCTTTGCTTTCGACCTTGTTCAAAGATATACATGAACAGGTCAATAAATATGTCAGTCAGTTCATGTATATATAGTACATGACTTCTGACTTGTTTTGTCTTTTGACCGAATTCGATTTCATTGTCATCGTAGAGCCCCGTCTTTAATCAAGTCAAAATATTAGTCAGTCAGTTCGTGTATATACAACACGACTTTCTGACTTGTTTCGTATAAGGTCTTTTTTCTTTTTTTTGAAGGTCTCTTCTTTTATTGTTTCCACGTTGTGTTAATGATGTTCCATTTATAGAGATTTCAGCATTTACGATTCCCACGAAAGTTTGTTTTCGTGTGCAAAGTTACGGAGAGAGAACGTCCACCAAGAAGCGTTCCCTATCTTCAGCAAAATTTGACGGAAACTTTCCGCAATCACAGATTCCGGCATTTCATAAAATTTTATCCTTGATTTCTTGTCTGTCGTCCTTTCACTCTCCGTCTGAGACGGCACATGAAAACAATCCTTTCAGGAGAAGTCGAAAGACCTTGAGTAAAGGGGAACAAGTTTAACAAATTAAAGTTTAAGAATATGCCTAACTGGTGCTGCACAGCGTATGCGATAGAGGGCGACGCAAAGGAATTACAAAGCCTCTATGACTTGATGAACAAGCTACAGGAGTCAAAAGACCCTTCTGTTCCGAATGGATTTGGGACTACTTGGTTGGGATGTCTTGTTGATGCCCTTGGCGAAAAATGTGAAGATGTATCTTGCCGTGGAAGCTGGAACGATTTAGAGTTTGACGGCAGAGTGCTTACTTTCAATACAGAAACAGCATGGGCTCCATGCAATGAGACGCTCGATGTGGTATGTAGGAAATATCCGACATTAAACTATCTATATCGGTCGGAGGAACCAGGAATGGCTCTGTATTATACCAATGACGATGAAGGCAGATACTTTCCTGATAGATTTGTTGTCGAAGTGTGCATTTCAAAAAAGGAATACTACACCGAGTATTTTACAGATTTGCAGAGTGTATATGAGTGGTTGGAGGAAATCTGCGATATGCAAGTCCAGTCAAAGCTAGATGTGGATGCGATTGTAGGACAATGGAGAAAAAAATACGCACATGCCTACTGCTATATCCACAAGTACAAAATTTCCGATTAACTGGATTTATTACTAATGCACAGAGTGTTAATTAGGAATCGCTAATTTACGCTAATTGAAATAGGGCCGTAACATAGCCCCATTTCAATTAGTGATAAATTAATTAGTGTTGTAAGAATTGAAGCGAATAGATTTAGTGTGGCATTATTTTTTTTCCTTAAATGGAGATAGTTTTATTGTACCATACCTATCTGGCATTGCTGCCGACGAACAATGAATAAAGGAATTGCAAACATGAGTAGAGTAAACATCCCCATATTTCGCAAGCCAATATACTAAACGCCCACTCGGGTGTTTTTTGTTCCCAGCAGCAGATATATAGCATTTTTTCGGAGAAAGATTCTCTATGATTGACGTATTCAGATTCCTACGGCTTCCATGATGAGGAACTTTAAGAAACTCAACATTTCTCAACCATTTATATTTGTCCAGCATCATCTGAAGAGAGGTAGTATTTGCGTCTCCAGCAAAGAGTAGTCTTTTACCATCACCAGGCTCGTACAAGACAATAAGGCTGGAAGCATTGTAAGGAGATGGGTCTTCTTCATTGTCAATCACACTCTTTATATCCTTCTCATCAATCTTGAACGCATCGTCGTATGCTTCTTTTGAGCTATCTTCGTATGTCTTTATACCATAGTTTGCCACCATAGCCTTTACTACCTCAACATAATAATCAGCAGAAGGACCTACAACACATATTGGAAGTTTATCATGTTTGAAGCCATCTACAACATTGTAAACGTCACAACCTTCATCAATGGCCAATTCGATCAAATTCAAATTATCGTCAGTTGACTTATTCCATATTTTACGAACAGCCGATACAGCGTTATCGTGGTTACGATAACGCTGTATATCGTTTTCGTCAATGAAAGATGCAGGATCTGTTAGCCATAATTCCTGGATAGTAATTTCTTCGTCTAAAAAGAGGTCAAAGAAGCCATCTTTATGGTCACTGTCTGGATGTGTACATATTGCCAAGTCAATATAGTAACTTCCATAATAATCATTCAGATGCTTTTTTATTATAGCAGCATCACCTGCATTACCAGCATCAATCAGTACGATGAACTGTTCATCACCAATATAGTGTCTGATAAGTATTGCATCAGCATCTCCTACTTTCAGGACTTCGTATTCATATTTTAGTCCATTTTTAGTCTCTTTCATATTCTTCTCCAGTAATATATGCGTTATACATAGCCCTTGCATAATCATTGGCTTTAGATTTGTAGGATGTATAATCTATTAAACCAAACAAAACCTGAACAAATAAAGCCACCAACAATATCCTTGTGTATGGCATATCTAAGATTAGATTCACAATAAGTGCAAGAATGATTGTGCCGATAGCATACACACAAGCTCCAAGATAATTACGACAGAATCCGTACTTTCGATTATACTGCTGAAGATTTTCGTTTTTACGAGTCACCTCTCTTATCTTTCCAACAGCATCAACAATAGCACGTTTAGCCTCGGATGGATTCGCAAGTTCTTCATCTTTTGACAATAGTTGAATACCAAAGTCAGCCTTCACTTTTGCCGCAATCTGTTTTATTTCAGTTTCAGACTTCCTCATATCACTGCTCCATAGAAGAAGTTTTGTTGTTGGCATCTCTGTTTCATCTTCCTTAAACAGGCGGAACTGAAACAACAGTTTAGAGGCATCGATAAAAAGTTGACGCATCCAATAGGCCAATGCGCCATAAATCAAAGCCACCGGGATAAATAATCCGATTTTTGCAATTATCGACTTCCATACCTCAATGGTATCGGGTACAAATGATGTAACATACAATGTAGTCAAGATGATGGGGATTATCATTCCCACGATAGCTGGATACACTCTTGCCTCTTTTACGTACTTATTCATTGTTTCTTAAATTTAATTTAATGAAAAAATCGCAAACTTCATGCCAAAGTCATTTTGGCTAATTCTATAGTATTTCACAATCGAGGATGTTATAATAGCATGTCAGGTTCTCTGTCATTATGACAGCATTTAGGACATACATAAGAACAACTCCCCAAAACTGTGAATAAGAATATAAGCGTGGCGGGTAATATAAATGAGTTTAAGGCAAAATGATGAAGAACATGAGGCACAACCTCATTACTGAATTTCAGTCTGCCGACAGTTGCGCCATGTTATAAGGTACAAGGATTTGTTCAAAACCTTTGCAAGTTATCCGGTTATAATCTTTTTTCTTTTATAAGGCTTCCAGCAGCTTTTTCTCTGCGCCCTGTGGAGGATTCTATTTTTCTACGAAGGTAAATCGGCTTTCCCAATCATGTCAATGCCGACTGTAGTCGCGAGTGAACCGTAAAATCTTCCTCTTCTCCGTCGAGCGTATTTTTCGTATCAGCCTTGCAGGATTGCCCCAGCCTCCTTCTTTATTGCAGAAAAATAAATCCCAGCGGTCGCAAACAGGCCGAATAAAGGGAAATAATAACAATCAAAATTTATAAGACAATGAGCAAATATGATTTTATCAAGGCAGGCAACCTTCTTTATTGGAATGACCCCGATAACGGCATATCCAGCGGTGACTACAAAGTCATTTCCGTTCCTGAAGAAGTACATGAGGACAGCATTATTCTGATTGCAAGCCGCCATTCCGAAGCGGAGGTCTTTGCCTCAGAATTATCACCGATACCCCAGACAAGAAGTCATAAAGAGGAATTTCTGAAATGGAGAGAGAAACAAGAAGCAGACGGTTCTGTGTTTTACAACAGACTTTCGGATGTTATCGCTACCGAATTTGATTTGGAAGTAGGCGACATGGTGGCGTTCACAAACGATTACGGTGTGGTCTTTGGACCTTGTGAGATATTGGCTTTCGGCAAGCCATGGAACGGTGACAGATGTGTGTACCTTGACAGTGATGCCTATTGGTTTGCAGACCGTCCGAGCCAACTGACACTGATAAGCAAGAGAGCTTCAGAATAACAGACCTAAGCATAGACCATCCGTTATAATACGGGTGGTCTTATACTTCAAAACCATATCCGGGCTATCCCTTTTATAATTCCGTTTCATGCTTATCCTATTTTACCCATCCAATATCCCTGTATAAAGCCGGATCTGCTTGCCGTGACATCGCCACGGTTTGTTTTCCTGTGCAAAGTTACGGTGGACGAACACCGCTCAAGTACCGCCGTGCTACCTCCGATGAAATTTGACGGAAACTTTCCAGAATCAGAGATTCCGGCTTTTCATAAAATTTCATTCCCGGTTCCTTGCCCTATGTTCTTGCCTCCCCCGTTTGAACCGCACGTAAAACAAACCCTTACGGCGAAGTTAGAAGGCTTCAAAGGCAGGGAAATAAATAAACTGAAATATGAAAGTGATATGTACAAAATGCGGAGGTATGAATGTGGCGTGTGAAGCCATGATTAACCCCAATGACAAATCTTTCCGGAATTATACGGACGAAGCGTTTGTTTATGGATGGTGTGATGACTGTGGCAACGGTGTTGTCCTCTCTGATATTGATGAAATCAAAGAGGATATAGACAAACTCTATGCAGATTTTTGTGCCGAGCATGGAACAGAGCCGCTTTATGCGATGTGTGAAATCGTGTGGAAAGATGAAAAATTTGTCGAGCCGTCCCCTGTAACCGTAAAGTTGTCCTCAGATGCGGACGATGCCACTGATGAAAAGATATTCTTCTATTGCGATGGTATCGAAGACCTTAAATCTCTCGCTGAATTTGGTGTTGAAGATTTCGTCCTTACAGCCTGCAACTATTTAACCAATGATTTATAACAAGATGAATAAGTACAACTGGAAAGGCTATGATTTTATAGGGACAGTACCCGAATTTGCAGAAAAGTTCGGGTACTGCAAGACCCCCACTTTTGTCAATGCGGTAAAGCGTGTTCCCCGACATAAATACAACTGCATGGATGAAATGGAACAAAGAGCCTATGAGGAAAAACGCAAACGTGCGAAGCGAGCCTACTGCATCTACATGAACGAAGAGATGACTGACAGCTACATCGTCACGAAAGAGGAATACTTGGCAACAAACCTCCCGATAAAGGAGAAGCTCCACGAACCGTTCTTGCTCTCGTATCGTAACAGGGTATTGCCATATAACTTCATCGGAAACAGCCATGACGAAATCCCTGTCAGGTCAGCCATGGTGAAATACTCTGCCGAAGCAGTGAAATTCGCCGAACAGCTTTTGCTTGCCGCAGGATATTTCAACGGTAGCAACTCTGTGAAAAAGCCATTGGTAAAGATAAACTACACTTCGCTATACCTGACCTATGCTAACGGTATCAGCATTACCTTTGACTCTGAACGGAGCCGTGACGGAGTGGACAACTGCCGTCTTTCGATTATCGACTTTAACGGAGAACGGATTTACAACGGGTGGCGGAGATTAAACAGCGTCGATGAAATCCTGTACTATACCACCATAAACAAGGACAGCAAAGACGCCTCTTGCTATTTGGGGGGATAATGACGGACAGGCAGGGAAGCCCCTGCCTGTTTTCTTAAATCATCCGTTGCCATTCCTCTTGTATTCCACGGAGTTCACCTGTGGTTATATCTACGATTTCCTGTTATAGCCATACATGACCGTCCATTTATATAGTCAGCTCCGTCCTTTTCTATTTTGGATTTATCAATTCCTGCTTGTCGGTCGGGGTTACAGAATATTACGGTGCAAAGGTAGAAGCCGCTGTCAGATCGTCAAGGTCTGGCACACGGTGTTTGTCACTGCAAGATGGAGACTCCGCTCTATCTTTCCCTCCAAAACCTTGCCTTATCTGCCATGCGCCACCTTTACAGGCACTGTAATATTCAAAATCCCGATGCACAAGCGAAAAGGCAGGGATAAAAACCAATAACTTTAACACAGACAAAACCATGTATGAGACAGAAGAAACATCGGACATCATCGGCGCATACTGCACGCTTATAGAGGACTATCAAGGCATCTGTGACGCTCAGATTGTTGGAGATTACGGCACAGAGGTCGTAGTACGGCTTTCAAACGGCATAGAGATGGCAACCCATCGGGACGAAGTGATTGTTTTCGATTGACACATGCCAATGTATGGATGCGGCAATCCGGGTAACATGCTCGGATTGTACCGTCCTGGTATTTCCTGTTATATTTTTTTGAAGGTCACCCTTTATACTCGCCGGACACGGTTGCGCAGTGATTCCCTCTTTTACCTGATAATTCCTTTGTTAATGGCAGACTGGTTCGCCGAGACAGTCAGTCCGTACCTTCCTTGAAGACACGCCGGGAGCGTGCATTTCCTTTTGGGCTTGCTCTTTCTACTTTTGCCGGATATATTCTGTAGGCGGTTCACCGGATGTGGCAAAGACTGCGGCACTTTATCCGTCATCTTTCCAATCATCCATTATCCGTATGGGCATCGACCATGGACCAGCCTTTCTTGGGTAGCGGTCTATATGTCCACGTACAGCCGCACTCACATATACAGCCTCGAGGCGTCTCTTTGCTGTCGGTACTGCGTCAAAATGAAAAGAACGTGCAATATCCGGTTCCCGAGTTTATGCGGAAATCGCTATGACGTACAGCCAACCGGTAAAGTATGGTGTCGTCAAGTCACCACAACAGTATTACGGCGAGTCATACACACTTATTTTTCCTGATGCGAAGTTATGATCATGGCGGAGCTTTAGCTCCTACGGGACGGACATTGCCTTTGACCAACGGCTTTCAACAAATCTTCCTTTTTCTTTTCACAGGCTCAACAAAAAGAGTATTTGCCGAACCTTCCGCTGGTGCTACCCTATGCCCATGTCATCTTTTTGCATCGTAAAAATTAAATGTTTAACTCTTTAATACTTAAAGTTATGGCAACTTCAACAAACAACACCAACTCTTTCAACCTCAGTGGCTTCGTAGCCGTCAACGCAAACATCCGCAACTTCGAGAAGAACTCGGTTGCCCGTTTTCCCCTCTCCATCAGCCGCACGGAAACCAACGGCGACGAAACCACCCGCAAGTCGGCCCTTGTAAACTGCGAGTGCTGGCGCAAGTCCGAAGAGGCATCGACCTTCGAGCTTCTCAAGAAAGGCAAGCTCGTCCAGGTTTCAGGCTTCATCCGTCCAGAAGAATGGACATCGGAAGACGGAACCAAGCACAGCCGCATCGTCTTCGTTGCAACATCCGTCAGCGAACTGTCCACCGAAAAGAAACCCGATGGCAAAAAGCCAGCGAAAGGCAAGACTTCCAAGAAGAAGGCTGCGTGACGCTTCCCAACCTCTCTTCTCAAAAGACGGCTACGGCCGTCTTTTCTTTTGCTCACCGGCTGCGACCAAGCCCTTTATATATTCTGATTGTCACCGGTTGTAATATCATAATCACCGTTTATATCTCATAGTTCATCCGGCGGCCGGTCATCCGTTTTCTGCGGCGAATTTGGAGGTGGCAGGGCAAACATCAAGGCACACTCCGTTCTGAAGGCCTTGCCTAATTCCCCTTATGACCACCATCCCCTCAATGCCGCAAGAAAACAGGAATGGCCGAACCGCAAGCCGGGCTAAGGCAGGGAAAAGGTCATTCCACAAGTCTAACAGTTAAATTCAAAAAAATGGAAAAGAGTATCGAAAAAATCCCGACCTACGCATTGCCTTATCTGGTGAATGGCGATGCAAGCAACCTGAACGCTGACGAGATTAAGCAGATTGACGACATCTGCCGCGAACAGGGCATCGAAGTAGTCGTCCCCATCACAGAAAGCGAAGAAGGGGGCGCGGAACCGTATTTCAGCAGCGTCCCTTTGTTCGGGCAGCCGACCGAAGTGGAGGATTGCATCATAATCTATAAGAACAATGATTAGTGCCATGAATACAGATGACCGCAACATCGTGTTCAGCAAAGCCAAGCTGGATGAAATAAGGCAGGACGGGCAAACCGTTCTGTCAAGTAGTGACGGCGTTTCTATTCCGATGATATTCCGCAATCTCAGCGGTAAGAATTTTTCGGGAGCGGAATACCTGGACTATCTGAAACACGTTGCATACGGTGATATGGGTTTCGTTCCCGGCACAATCACGTTGTGGCACGGCGGGGTTCAGATGGCGGAAGCTGTACTGGAGAAACCGGCATACTGACAATCAAACCTCTAAAATCACTGATTATGGAAAAAGAAAAAGTGACAGCCCATGACGAGGAACTAATAGAACTCGCATACTCCACTACCTACCGCAGCAGCATCCGCACGATGATACAGGAAGCCGACACAGAACGATGCCGCATAGTCCTACGGCGCATCATGGAAGATGCCGATGTGGATTGGGAAGATTGAGCATGACAGAGGGACTGCTGACATTCGGCAGTCCTTTTCCATGCGAAATCCATTTATAGCAGACATGATGTCCTTGAACGAGCCTTTTATAAGTTTTGGCAACACCGGCGGGCCACAGGGACACCCGATGCTGCCAGGCACGCCGACGCCCTGCATTCCGTTCAAGTCCAGGCGGCCTCCGGCTCAGGGCGAGCGTTGGTCGGCAGAGTGTGTCATGCTTCCACACACAGCCTGTCGGTGACACCCACGGTTCGCTCTTCACCCCGACTCACCCTCCACTCCGGGTTGTCGTGCCAGTGCTGTTGTCAGCCCCGTGACTTCCGCCTGCTTACTTTTATAACATATAGCCCATTTTATAATGACACTTGTCCGACATGACCGATTCTCCCTTTATAGCCTTTCGGCAACACTGGCGGATCGCAAGGACACCCGATGCTGCCAGGCACGCCGACACCCTGTATTCCGTTCAAGTCCGGGCGGCCTCCGGCACAGGGCGAGCGTGGGCCGGCAGAGTGTGTCATGCTTCCACACACAGCCTGTCGGTGACACCCACGGTTCGCTCTTCGCCCCGACTTCCCCTGCACTCCGGGCTGCCGTGCCTCTGCTGCGGCCAGTCCCGCGACTTCCGCCGCTGCCTTTTATAATCAGACCTTTTATAAAAATTCTCCGCCATTTATAGAAAAATCCTTTTCTGTCCGGAACCGTCACTCCCGGTGGTTATCGGCGCGAAGTTCGGCATCCGGGCTTATAAGCCAAGGTTGTACGGAGTTTCTGCGAGATTTTACGGACAGGCGGTAAAATCATCTTGAAAACCTTGTCCCTAAAGCCTCTTAGATGCCCCTGTGTTGCGCAGATAACCACCTCACGGACGGCTCCGGAAGGAGCAGGAAGTGAGGGAAGAAATAAATCTTCAACATTAAGGTCAGATATGAGATACAACAAGAAAAAGGCATTAGCCGACAACGTAAACGCCATAGAGACAGCTTTGGCGGTACACGGTCAGGGCAGACAAGCCACTGACAGCGAGAAAAAAACATTAGCCCTTTATTCGGGGTTCGGAGGCATCAAAGAGGTGCTGAACATCGGCACGGACAAGCCCATGCCCGACGGCATGGCAGAGCCTATGAAACGCTTGCAGGAAATCCTGCTTGCTTTTGCAAAGTCCGACATTACGGAGTACAAAACCCTCATTGACAGCATAAAGTCATCCGTGCTGACGGCGTTCTACACTCCGCAGTTCATCATCGACACCGTGGCGGCGCAGATACACGCCACTTTCAAGGACAACGGTATGCAGATGCGCACTTTCCTTGAGCCGAGCGCAGGGATTGGCGGCTTTATGAAAACCGCCATGCAGGGAACAAGGGCATACGCATTTGAGAAAGACGCCATCACAGGGCTTATCCTCTCGCTTCTCCATGACAACGCCACCACGATAAGCGCAGGATATGAGACTATCGGGGAACAAGACCTGCAGGACAAGGGATTTGATGTCATCGCCTCAAACATTCCGTTTGGAAACTTCCGTGTGTTCGATGCCGATATGTGGAAAAAGGGCGGCATATACGAGCAGTCCACCAAGACCATACACAACTACTTTTTCATAAAGTCCATGGATTTGCTCAACGAGGGCGGCATACTCGCTTTCGTGACCTCAAGGGGCATCGCCGACACTCCCGGCAACAAGTTCGTGCGCGAGTACCTTGTGAACCATGCAGACCTCATAACCGCATTACGGCTTCCCGACAACATCTTCATGGAGACCGGCGGCATAGAGGTAGGCACTGACCTGTTGGTGTTCCAGAAGCACACACGGAAAACAACCCTGTCACACCGTGAGCAGCTGTTCATGCAGGTAGGCAGGGAAAACGGCACGGACGGTATCGTGACGGAATATGCCAACAAACTTTTCATGCAGCCCAAGACGGCACTTGCCACCGACAGCCGTATTTCCATGAACCAGTTTGGCAAGTATGTAAGGAAATACCAGTGGCAGGGTGAGGAAGCGATGATGCGGCAATACTTCTCCGCATTGCTCAAAATGGACTTCAGCCGTTTCTTCCGCAAGAGCCTTTTTATCAATGACGGACAGGACACCGCACAGGGGCAGATGTCGCTCTTTGACCTTTTCGGTGAGGAAATAACCGCCAAGCCCAAAGATATGGGCAAACGTGCATACACCGACACCGTGGCATGGTGGATGAAAGACGGCGCAATGGTGATGTTCGAGGGGCAGCTCGGCAACCTCAAGATGCGCAAGTCAAGCCGTTATGCCGATGTAGCCGTGGATTTCGTGCCTATGGCTGATATAGAAGCGGCGAAAGAAAGGGCAAACGACTATTTCCCTATCCGTGAGACCTATCTTGAGCTGTCAAACAAGGAGCGTGAGGAAGAACAGGAACATCCTGAACTGCGGGAACGGCTTAACGCCCTATATGACAAGTTCGTAGCCAAGTGGGGATATTTCCATGACAACGACAACAAGGAGTTTATCATGCTTGACAGCCTCGGTGTCGAGGTGTTCACCATTGAAATGCAGTCGGGCGATACCATAGGCAAGGCTGACATCATGCGTGAGCCGGTGGCGTTCAAGAAGATAGACACCATGACCGTGCTTTCTCCAATGGAAGCGTTGGCGACAAGCCTCAATTTTTACGGCAAGGTGGATATGCCGTTTATCGCACGAAGCTCGGACAGGAGCGAGACGGAAGCCATAGACGACCTAAAAGGCGAAATATTCTACAACCCCATATCGGGAGAATGGGAGAACAAAGGTAAGTTCATTGCCGGGAATGTGATTGCGAAGCACAAGGAAATCATGTCGCTGCTGCAGGAACTTGAGGGCAGCGAAAAGGATTATACGGAAGCCTCGCTGAAAGCGTTGGAAGAAGCGACACCCGAAGCAATCCCTTATGAGGAGCTTGACATCAATATGGGCGAGCGTTGGATTGACTCAAGCCTGTATGCCGCTTTTGCAAAAGAGCTTTTCGAGACCGATACCATGGTTATGTATTTCGATGTGAACGACACCTATGTTGTTTCCTTGCAGGGATATTCAGCTGTAGCCTATCACACCTATTCTGTCCGCAACTATAACGGTGAGGACTTGTTTGTTCACGCCTTGCAGGACACCGTGCCCGAAATCACCAAAGAGGTGTACCGCAATGGTGACAAGGTGCGTGTGCCGGACGAGGAAGCCATACAGGAAGCGGCTACCAAGATACAGGAAATTCGCAGCAAGTTCAATGCGTGGCTTGACAACCAGCCCATAGAGGTGCGTGATGACCTTGTGAGAGCCTACAACGAGCGTTTTAACTGTTATGTCCGTCCTCATTATGACGGCTCGGCGCAGACATTCCCCGGTCTCTCGTTTGAACAGTTCCCTTACGATGACCTCTATTCCTCACAGAAGGATGCTATTTGGATGATTAAGCAGAACGGCGGCGGCATCTGCTGGCATGAGGTCGGTACAGGAAAGACCATGATAATGTGCGTAGCCGCATACGAAATGAAGCGTCTCGGACTTGTGCGCAAGCCTGTGATTATCGGGTTGAAAGCCAATGTGCATGAGATAGCAGACACTTTCAGAAAGGCTTATCCGTCAGCGAAGATACTCTATCCGGGCAAAGAGGATTTCACCCCTGCCAACCGTAAAGAGGTGTTCTCAAAAATCCAAAACAACAACTGGGACTGCATCATTCTCACACACGACCAGTTTGCCAAGATACCGCAGTCTGATGAAACGATGTTTGAGATATTTTCGGAAGAACTGCAGGATGTCGAGCGTAGCCTTGAGGTATTGGAGGAAAGCACCATGCGTTACCGAAGTGGCAGGATGCAGAGCGGATTGGAGAAACGGCAGCAGAACCTACAGGCAAAACTCGCCAACCTACGCATGAGCATCAACAGCCGCAAGGATGACACGGTGGATTTTCACTCCATGGGAATAGACCATATTTTCGTGGACGAGTGCCACATGTTCAAGAACCTTATGTTCCAAACACGCCATACGAGGGTTGCGGGCATCGGCAACACGAAAGGCTCACAAAGGGCTGCGAACCTGCTTTTTGCTATCCGTGACATACAGAAGCGTACAGGGCGCGATTTGGGTGCAACATTCCTGTCGGGTACTGTCGTAGTCAATGCCCTTACGGAGCTTTATGTGATGTTCAAGTATCTGCGTCCTGATGAACTGAAACGGCAGAGGATAAGCTGTTTTGACGCATGGGCGGCTATATTTACCAAGAAATGCGCCGACTACGAGCTGAACGTGACAGGAAACATCAAACGCAAAGAGCGTTTCCGCACCTACATCAAAGTGCCGGAACTCGCCGCTTTCCTGCGTGAGATAACGGACTACCGCACCGCCGACATGATTAACCTCGATGTGCCGGAGAAGAACGTGCGCTTCCTTTCCCATGCCCCGACCATGGCACAGGAAGAAATGATAGGACGGCTTGTGTCATTCGCCAATTCCGGAAATTGGACGGATCTGGGACTTGACACACCCGAACCGGACAATCTCGACAAGGCTAAAATGCTTATCGCTACCAACGTGGCAAGAAAAATGGCTCTCGACATGAGGCTGTTCGGTGACAAGTTCCTTGACGATGAAAACAACAAGGCTTCCATATGCGCAAGGACGGTCTATGACTACTATGTGCGCTCAAACGCAAACCGTGGCACACAGTTCGTTTTCAGCGACCTTTCCACCTACAAGCCTAATGAGTGGAACATCTATTGCGACATAAAGGAGAAACTGATAATGCTCGGCATCCCTGCAGGTGAGATACAGTTTATCCAGTGCGCCACCACCGAGAGGGCGAGGAAACGGCTGTTTGACGATATGAACACAGGCAGGGTACGTGTGCTTTTCGGCTCTACATCCATGTTGGGTACAGGTGTAAACGCCCAGCAGAGGGCTGTTGCGGTGCATCACCTTGAGATACCTTGGCGACCTGCCGACATGGAACAGCGCAACGGTCGGGCGGTACGCAAGGGCAACACCGTGAAGCTGTGGGGAAACAACACCGTGGATGTGGTAATCTATGGTACAGAAAAGACACTTGATGCCTACAAGTTCAACCTCTTAAAGAACAAGCAAATGTTTATCAATCAGATAAACAACGGCACGATAGCCGTGCGCCGCATCGACGAGGACAGCATGGACGAGGACAACGGCATGAACTTTGCGGAGTTCGTGGCAATCCTTTCGGGAAATACCGACCTGCTGAACAAGGCGAAGCTCGACAATAAAATCATGCAGCTTGAAAAGGAGTTTGCCATATTCAAGAAAGAGCGCGGACGTGCGGAGCGCAAGATCGCACAGAACGGACAGGACACGGAAAAGGCGGCATCCTTTATTCAGCGTATGGAAGATGACCTTGAGTATGTGGCATCATACAGCGGCGACAAAATCGTTTCCCTGCTCTCAACCGGCGAGGACACGGCGGAAAAGACAGGCCGTGAGCTTCACAGGATAGCAAAGACATACAGAGGGAACGCCTATACCGTCATCGGCTCATACATGGGGCTTGACCTCTTGGTAAAGAGCGAGTATAACCTTGACGGCTCATTTGACCGCAACACTTTCTTTGTCGAGGGCAAAAGCGGTCTGAAATACCGTTACGGAATTTCCGGTGCATTGCCATTGGGCTTTTCAGACACGGCACTCTATCCGCAAGCCACGCTTGACAAACTGCCTTCTATCATAAAGCAGCAGCGTGAACGCATAGCCAAACAGGAAAGCGAGCTTCCCACATTACAGGCTATCGTCAGCCGCACATGGGGCAGACAGGATGAACTGACCACACTCAAACAGGAATGTGACGAGTTGAAAAAGCGGATTGAAGAGAGTCTCAAGGGCAACAGACCGGAACTGGAAGAGGCGGAAACAGACACGCCCCCGATACCCGGCAGAAGAGCAACTGATTACGCTGCCTGATTACAATATAATTTCTGACCTTTCCCTCTGTTTGGTTGTGATAACCGGGCAGAGGGTTTCTTCTGTATAGAAAAGATTGTCTTGGGTGTTTCCCGGACTACCCTCCGGCATACCTATTATACATATCAGATACCCTCTTATCCACTGTCCACCGGTCCCTTTTTACATAGTGGGAACCACCTGATCCTACTTGCCTTTTGTATGTAGAAGCACCTGTTATACTAATCTTTTTAGAGTATCTTTCCTTGAAAGCCGTCCGACCGTGGTTTACGGCGCGAAGTTCGGCATCCGGGAGCGATGTGCAAGGTCAGGCTTTGTTTCAGCGAGATTTTGCAGCATGGGTGAAAAATCATCTTGAAAACCTTGCCTTTCGCCCCTTGACGATGCCATTGTTATGCGCAGATAAACCTCTTGCGGAAGGCTTCGGAAGGAAGATTCCAAGATAGGGAAATAAAAATTAAAACAAAATTCAGCGATGCGAACAAAAAGAATGACAGCAGAACAAGGCAGAAGATGTGGCATCAGCCGCTTCCCAAACTGCCACTGCACAGGCTCAATAAAGGGCATGAAGAAACTCTATTACGGAAATGATGCGCTTCTTGTAAGGTGTGGGCAGTATGTCTATAATGTGACAAGCGAGCCGTCAATATACAATCAAGCAACAATATAATTTCATACGGACATGAAACAGATAATATGGACAAGTGACTATCTTTTAGATGATAAGGCGAGAAAGGAATACGAGAACTCACAGCGTTACCTACTCGATGATGACGATTACAAAGTCAGCGATACGGAATGGGCAGAGGTTGTCAATGATAATCTGTCGGACGAGCGCATGAACCTTGACAAACAGATAGAAGGTGTTGTCATAGCATTTGCCGACCTCGGTTTATGGGACGGCAGACGGCAAGGGTACAAGATACTCGGACATAACATCAACGGCATATTAAACGTGTCGGAAGATGATAACGAATGGTATGGCGACGGTTTCAACATCCGTGGCAGCCTCTCACATCATGACGGCACCCATTATGTACTTTACCGTGTGGCGAAAGACATTGACGAGGCGGAACGTATAGGTGAAATGATTTACAACCGTGAAATAGACGAAGCCGGCTTCCGCAAAAAAACACGCTCGCTTTATCCGTATGTGGCGGAGATTTATGGGTGGAAAACAGGACGTTTCAGAAGGGCTTTTCAAAAAGCGGTGTGACCGATGACACGCTGATTTCTCCATGAGGGGTTGTAAAAATCCTTCATGGTGGAACGGCATGCCGTCCTTTCCCTTTATATCTCCGTTTGCCATCCGACCTGTTATACGGAATATTCCCTTTTGTGACATAGGCTTCCCGCCCTATAATAGCGGAATGTCTGTAAATTTCCAGCAAAACATCAGGAGCGAGGACCGGATGACCGGCATCACGCTTCTTTCTTTTTTGCAGGAAATCTTATCGGCAAACATGACACATGCCGTATGCTGACACAAACGGCAAGAGTCATTCTTCAGTTTGCCTGGCAGACATCATATACCCACCCGTGCCTATGTCTTTCAAGTCGTCCAGGTGGCCGATTCCTATTTTTATCCAACAGATTTCATGGTAAGGACTTGCCTTTAGTCAATAGCCACCTTATTTATCTCGGTCTGCAGTATATCGAGGAATTTTGCGGCATGGGCACCGTCCATTTGAGTGTGGTGGAATTGGAAAGATAAAGTCAACTTTGTTTTGAACCAACTCTTACGGTATCGCCCCCATATCATAAACGGATTATTGAAGATACCACTATACATCCCCACGGCTCCGTCGATTGCATATTGGGCCAATGCGGATGTGCCGATCACCATGCTGTCGGTTATATCATGATTCTCGCAAGTCTCCGCCACTCGTTGCGTCAGACGGAGATAATTGGCATTGAATTTAGCCACATCCGGAGAATATGGAATGTCGCATGAACTTACTTCTCCGGTCTTGTTGGCAACAATGGTATTGACCGCTATCGAATCATAGCGGACAAGTCTGTCGCCCACAGGAAGCATAAAGAACTCTCTTACCTGGCTTGCCGCTTTGCCGATACACCAGCAAAGCAGCATATTGAATTTCAAGCCGCTTCGTTTACTGATTTTTCGCAATTTACTGACATTTATGGTACGAAACAATGTAACCATAGGCATTGGGACATTCATCCACATTTCAAATGCGTATGCGCGGGTTGTCTCCGCAGGATTGACTTCTTGCATCATTTTTTTGATGCAAAGTTACGCAGACATTTTTGCATGGGATAGAAGAAAAGAGACATTCACACCGGATGGGTGAACAAATCGGAATATGGCTCACAATGGTTCAATAGTGATTTGGGTGTGTAGCCACTCATAACCTTGAAGTCCCGGATAAAATGCGACTGGTCGGTAAAACCGCAATGGTAAGCTATATAGGCATAATCCCGTGAACCGCATTGCAACATCCTGAGCGATTTTTGAAATCTGACAATCCGGGCATATTCCTTCGGATTCATGCCCACCTGTTCACGAAACACACGTTCGTATTGTTTCTTGCTCAGACAAGCGTTGTCGGCAAGGATATTGATTGGAATGGCCGAGGTGTTCAATAGTTCCCTTATCGAATTGCCTATTCTTTGAATATTCAATGTCGGTTTTACTTTACCCAGCAGCCACCGTTCAAGGATGCCAAGGGATTCGTCACTACTTTGGCAATCGAATATCTTTGTGGCAATCTCGCTGAGCTGTCGGTTATCAATATCATATCCTGAAATCTCCCGGTTGTAAAAGGCAGATGGCGGTGTGTCTATGAACATCCCTATGGTATGCGGATAAAACACAGCCACAATCATGTCCAAATTTCCATCCGATTGAATATGTGACGGGAAATTCACTTGCCCACTTATAGTAAACCTGTTCTGGAGACTATTTAGTTCGGGAACATATAGTGGTGATTTGCGGTGGAATATAATCTGAAGACAACCAATGGGAAATGTCAGGACACTGAACGGCTCATCGTCCTCCAGCATCCAGTAATAACGCACATACGGGCGTAACTCTTGTTTCGGTTGGATAATCCTCATGACATACGTGTTTTGTATGTGAATACTGTTTTCCTTTATTTTGCAGTCTGATCTGAATGTCTGGAGATGAACTCAACAGATTCTTTCACGGAACGGCAGAATGCCGTCGGCTGTCCGGCAACCGTTATAAACAGATGGACTGATCCGGGAATCAGAACATATTTCAGCTCCACCCCAAGTTGCGTCAGCCTGTCTGCGAAGCCTGCCCCTTGACACCGGAGTATGTCTCGTTCAGCCGCCACAAGCAATGTTGGTGGCAGTTTGGCAAGAGCCGAATCAGCCGCTTCTGCAGGAGATACCAACGGATGGTGTGGTTCTGAGGTATAAGCATCGTTGAAAGCGTTCATTAGTTCACTGTCAAGTCCGAACCCTTTCCCGAATTGTTTCCATGATTCAGAGTCGTCTGCATAAGCTTTTGTGACAGGATAGAAGGTAATCAGACTGTTGAAAGTATTCTCGGGGAAACTCAGTGCCACGGCTATGGCAAGATTTCCGCCGGAACTGTCTCCACCAACAGAGATGCTGTCACATTTCCACTCCGTCATCTTGCTTTGAGCAAATTTTATGGCATCAATGCAATCTTTCAAACCTTCGGGAAAAGGATGCTCAGGCGCAAGCCTGTAATCTACGGCAAGCACAGCAATGCCCTTCTCAGCCATTGCTGCGCAATATCGGGAACAACTGTTTACACTGCCAATCACCCAACCGCCACCGTGGAAATAGACAAGTAGTGGTATCGTGTCGTTATCATAGCGATCGCTACGGAAGAATGTCAGGTTGTTGCCTATGTCAGTGCGGGTCACTCCAATGGGTAATTCAGCTGCCAGGTTTCTTGCATTTCTTACGTTAAAAAGCAAGTCGTCATCGCCGGCAATCGCCTTGCGGATCGCTTCTGTCTGGCATTCCTGAAGTTTGTCCGGCATATTGGCAAGAAATGAATCGGCTTCAATACGTTCCGTATTCTTGTCGCAGTCGGTATTTGCGGAATATAGTGAGCATGCGCACCATATTACAAGTGCAACAATAAGCAACCTGTTGAATTTTGACATCAAAAACATTGATCTAAATGGAATTATCTTTATAGAAAAAAGAGTTCTTTATGTTGTCTATACTTCTTTTGATATATATGGAGGATAATCGTCTTTTGATAATCTTTTTTCCAATGTTTTCGGATTGACATCCCAAAGTGTAGGAAGATACTCATATACAACTTTTCCTTCATTAAGATAAACACGGATTCTGGAATCAAAAGCTACAGGCTTATATTTATCCTCATCAATAGGATTATCCCTATACAGTAATTGGTTTTCCTGCCAACAGAGTTCCTTTCCATCAAAGACGACATCAAATATACCACATACAACTGCATCCATCGTTTGGTTTTGAACTGTCGTGGAAACACAATGCATATACCCTGTTAATTGATTTGTACTTTTCCTCATTGCCAATTCATAACAAAACACACTTGTACCTGTATAGTCTTTAGCGATGGTAGTTCTCACACCGTTCTCATCTAAATTAAAAATCTGTTCATGGGTTATGGTAGTGAGATTAAACTTAAAGCCATTTACTGTTCTTTCCAGATTGGAAAACACCATTTGGTCGCTGTATATACCTTCCAAATTCCCATCTCCAAGTGTATAGACAACCTCATCAGTAGCCAATTTCTTGCCAATAAGGTGATTCTCTAAAAAGTGAATAATTTTATCTTTCATATCTAAACGATTATTAGTCTTTCCAGTATTGGAATTGAATATATTTTCCATATATTTTACTTTACTGCTTTTTTATTGCATGACATTTGCGTAAGGTCATTTCATCGGCAAATGCCTGTTCACCACGTTCACGGATATAGTTGATACATGCAGGACGGTCTGACCCGAACAAGAGACCTAAAACATTCCCTATGGGATTGGAGAAAATCCTGCAATCTGTAACATCCCTATCGCACTCAGCACAGGTGTGAAAACCGCAGCCTTTGGCACATGTCCTGATTTTGCACCATGAAGTTTTCTCATTAAGGTGGCAACCGGGGCATTGTTCCGTAAGATACTTACGACATGCGCCACAATACAGCCCGCACGCAGCTATCAGTTGTTTGTTTGCTTCAATCTTTTTCACTACTATTCACATGTGCGCCCCATAGTCCAATAAGGCTGATTATTAAATGCAAAAGCGCGGACCGCAATACCACTTCTAATTTGGAGGTCGTAGGAAACCTTGCATACAGATGTAGTAATAGCAGCCCACGCTATAGCGTGAGAACCACCATGCCATCTTAGTATGCAATTTGAAAATTTCCTACGTTTCCAAATACCTGATGAGCATAACGCTTCTTATCTTTTCGTATGTTTCGGACAAGAGTTGCCTCTATCCGGGTGCAAAGTTACTCATTTTTTGCGGCAATCTCTTATAATTTAATGGCTTTCTGCGTTTGGGCTGTAAGATTTTGCCTCACATCGTATTCTCGCACTCCCCAAAATCCAGTTATATGAAATCAGAACACGCTATGTTCTGAAACACCTCTTCTATATTGTCTTTTTTGTGTTCGTTCGGTTGGCCGACCTCAGATGATTGTTTTACCGCGAAGTTAAGTCCGTCCGGCAACCGTCAAGGCCATACCTGTCGGTGACTTCCGAAAATCTTCCTCCTGCGGAGCGTATTTTCGTGTCAGCCTTGCCTTTATGCCTGCCGTTAGCTTCGTGTTTGCAGTAAAAAATTCCTCTAAGTCCGGAACACACCGGATGAAAGGGAAAAGTAAAAATTAAAATTATCAGTTATGGACAATAGACCCAACAATGAACAGGAACTTGCAAAACAGGTGGAAATGGCTCTAAACTCCTTCAGCTTCAGCCCCAAACTGTTTGCAGCAGTTATCCCGACAATGCACCGCACGTTACAGCAGTCGCTTTGGCGGCTCATAAAGGAGTGCATTAAGGTTATCGCTGACGATAAGACAGGACACGATGACCGCAACATGGCTTCACATCTTGAAGCCAAGGCGATGCTTGAATACTTAAACAAACATGGACGGCACATTCCGTTTGTGTAAAATCTTATGGATATGGAACAGATATTCTATCTGCTTACGACCCTCATTGAAATGCAGGACAGCGTTTCAGACGGACACGCCCTGTACCGTTCACTTGACGATGCGATGAAAGCGTTTGAAGATGAAATCGCTGATTGCCAAGAAAACTTCAACGTGCAACACGGTAGCACACTGATAGACCTACCACGGTGCAAAGAATGGAGAACAGAAGACGGCTACGGCTATACGGTGACAGTCGAAGAAATCGTACCGCTATGAAAAAGCCAAGATACAACTACATTCATAGACTGATTGACCGGATAACCAAGTCCGGTCAATCAAATAATGACAGTTTCACCTATTACGGGCATCTTGTGGAACTGCAAAGCGGTACCAGAGGTTATGTTTCGGTGACACTGTACAAAGCAGGCAACAGATATGGCGGAGAACTCGCCGATTTCAGTTTCGACTATTGGACGCTTGAGCTGCACTTTGTCAGTACGGTAGGAAAGACTCTAACGGAAAGCATCATCAATGCGTTCAGACATTTTTATACTCCCCGGACTATTCGCATATCATACGATGAATACGAGTATGAGGACGAGGATACGACCTATGAGTATGACGAAACGGATTGGGATAAGCCACCTGTAAAACGGCTCAACAAGTGATAACCACTAAACAAAAAGTATTATGACATTCGATTACAACAAGGAACACAAGACACCCATGTCGCTGGTGCTTGAGAATGGGATTTCAGTGGAGGGCGAGTTTATCGACCTCAGAATAACAGTCGATACCCTGCCAAAAGGAAAGCAGTGGTATCAGATACGTCACTGTGACGATGACGGTTCAGAACCCGCATCGCTGAGAAGGGGGTGTGTGGTTGTGAATTTCTTCGGCACTTTCATCTGCGACCCGATAGACGGCATGAAAGACGGTGACGAACTGGAGATAACACAATGGGGCTGGTAAAAGACCGCCCCTGTCTATAACTTAAAATCATGGATATATGAAGGTAAAGAATTTTGCGACATTCGGACTGTTTGTTGACGGCGAAATGATTGACAGTGGAAGCATACAGGCTATGGAGAATGAAGCCACACGAAGAATCTTGAGCGGTCAGTCCGAAGCCGCACACATATCTGTCTTTGACTTCGATAGCGACAAGGTAGTGGAGAAAACGCCGGTCTTATCGTTCCGTAGAAACAATGACAACATCATCATCGCCAATATGCTGTTGCCTGACAAATCCGAAAACGTCAGGAAAAGCCTTACGCTGATTGAGATAAAGGATATTGTCGATGGAATAATGGAGTGTGACTCTCTGGTTGACCGCACCGAGTTTGATACGGTACGGTGCAACATCGGCGGCGGTATGCTGTGGCTTTGTGACCTTGAGAAACTGCAACGGTATTTCGACATAAAGGGTGTTATCGCCGAAGGTGACAACATCGCCCTGCTTATCCGCAATTATCAACTTTGACCTTTCTCCCTTTGCCTTCCCCACCGAGGCAAAGGGAGCCTGCTTTTTTATAACGCTGAAGCGCAAATCCTTTTTTAATGCGTGACAGTCCAAACCTGTTTTATCTCCCGGTTTTATCCGTCGTACCTGCCAGTTATAGTTCTCTGCCATGATTTCATACATACCGCCTTACCTCTACGGATTATTTCTGCAAAGGTAGCGGCAGGCTTTGTCAAACGGCAAATCCCGGACGGCAAGCCTTATGGGAAATCTTCCTCCATTTACATGGAGTGTATTTCTCATCCTTGATTTGCCTTATTGTCGCCATGCCCCTTTGCCGGCAGAAAAATCCCTCGCGGCAAGCCGGACAGCTTCCGAAAAAAGGGAAATGATAAAAATTAAACATATCTATTATGGCAAAGGTAATTGATGAGAAAGTCAAAAGACAGCTGGAGAAAAAGACTACGTTCTTCCTTAAATACTTCCCCGTGCGCATAAAGAACGTGGGTGAGGATGCCGTGGAAGCACGCAAACTGGTCTGGGCGTTTAAGGATGCGGAAGACGGAGCATGTGAGAAAGTGGCACAAATGACATCCGACTACATAAACAAGGAGTATGGAGGCAGAACCAAAGACATAGTATTTGTCTGTGTTCCTGCAAGCACACAAGAACAGAACGAAAACCGCTACCGAAAGTTCTGTGAGAGGGTCAACGAAATGACAGGCATCCGCAACGGCTTTCCGCACGTGAGAATATCGTGTGACAGGCTTGCAGTGCATGAGCACCGCCACGACAAGACTGTCCGCACGGCTCAAGTGATAGAGTTTGATGATGATTATTTCTACGGAAAGGATGTCGTGGTCATGGATGACATCATCACCACCGGCATGAGTTACGCATTGTTCGCCAACCAACTTGAAGTGTTCGGGGCAAACGTATTGGGCGGCATCTTCCTTGGACGCACACATTACCGATATGGGAAATAACATAAATCCAACTGCCATTAACAGGCGGTGTTCCGCAGCCTTTACGGGACACCGCTCATTTCCCCATGGAGGAACGGCAAACGTAAAGGCTGCCTTGACGGAACTTATTAAAAATTGGCACGGAGAAGGTATCACCAATTATATGTGCGGCATGGCATTGGGCTTCGACCTAATGGCGGCTGAATGTGTACTGCAGGCAAAAGCGGATTTCAACGACATCACGCTTACAGCCGTTATACCATTCCGCGACCAGTGCGGAATGTGGAATTGGAATGACCGCCAACGCTACCATGCCATTTTACAACAGGCAGATTTCCGTATATTGCTGAGCGAGAAGTATTACAAAGACTGTCTGCTTGTGCGTAATGACTTCATGCTCAAACATGCAAGCCGGGTTGTCGCCTGTTATGACGGGCGACGTCGTGGCGGCACATTCTATACCTGTAACAGGGCCGGTGCCATGAACATTCCTGTTATTAACTTATATGACCGTTTGTCGGGATGACACGCTAAGGATTATCTGTCCGTGGAGAGAGAATAAACCTCTTCACGGAAAGCGCAAGGCAGCCCTCTTATATCCTGGCCGGTCATGCAGGCCGTCTTAACCTGTTTTACCGCATTTACCTTGTTTACAACCTCTCGGTGTTCTCCTGCTTATATCATTCGCATTCCATGGTCTTGCCCTGGTTCTTTCCCTTCGTCACCGGTTTGGTTTTATCAGATGCGAAGTTCGGCCGTCCCGCTTGATCCGGCGGCTTGAAGTGCATTTCTTGCAAAATCTTCCTCCTGTGGAGAGTATTTGGCAAGAAAAGCCGTCGTATGAAGCTGATAAGACAGCCGTGTGTTGCATCTGTAAAACTCCAAAGCGGTTCCGGGAAAAAGGGACTGAAGAAAGGGGAAAATAAACATTCAATAATAACTCATAAATTCAAAAAAAATGGAAGCAACATTAAATCAGACAGCAGTAAAGGACATCACAATGGTTGCAATCTCAGCAATCCGTCCTAATGGTTTCAACCCACGCAAGCACTTTGATGAAGTGAGTTTGAACGAACTCGCAGAAAGTATTCGTCAGCAAGGAATACTACAGCCTGTCACCGTGCGCCACATAGCCGACGGCAACGGTTATGAACTTGTGTTCGGTGAGCGCAGATACCGTGCTGCAACGATTGTCGGCATGCAGGAAATCCCTGCCATAATCAATGACCTTACCGATGAAGAAGCCGAGGAAATCGCCATTACCGAGAACCTTCAGCGCAAAGATGTGACACCTATGGAAGAAGCCAATGCCTACCAACGGCTCATGGAAAGCGGACGGCACGACCTTTCTTCCCTTGCCGTGCAGTTCGGCAAGAGTGAGGCTTATATCCGTACAAGACTGAAATTCGCATCGCTTATTCCCGAAATCGCCACCTTGTTGGAAACGGACGAAATCACGGTCAGCGTGGCAAGCGAAATCTGCCGTTACGGTGAGGACATACAGCGTGAGGTGTACGAACAGCACCTGAAAGAAGATGTGACATATAGCAGTTGGCGAGGTCAGAAAGCCTCTGAAATCGCAAGGAGCATTGAACGGCAGTACACTGCAGACCTTGACCGTTATTCTTTTGACAAGACCCTCTGCCTGTCATGCCCGCACAACACAAACAACATGACACTGTTTTGTGAGGGCTGTGGAAAATGCGCAAACCGCACCTGCCTTGCAGAAATGAACGCATCGTACCTTGTGGAAAAAGCCCTGCAGGTATTGGCAGAAAACCCCACTGCAACGCTCGGACATTCTGACTATGACTACAACCTTACCGCTGTGGAGCGTCTTATGGCTATGGGGCATGAGGTGGAGAGTGCCATGTCATACGGTACGGTTTATCCACGACAGCCCGAAGCACCCGAAAAAGAGGACTATGACAACGAGGAAGCCTTTGAAACCGCATACAGTGATTACGAGCAGAAACAGAACGACTATAGGGAAAAATGCGCTGAGATACACCGCCAAAGCGAGAATGGCGAAATATCGCTCTACGTGAAAATAGGAAGCAACAACATAACGCTGTGCTATGTAAAGAAGAACAACATCGCAGACGATACGACACAAGGACAGCCACTTTCTCCTGTGGAAAAGCTGGAGAAACAGGACAAGCGAAACAAGGAAATCGCCCTCGAAAAGACTATCGAGGACACCAAGAAGCAAATCCTTAACATAGATGTGGCAGAAATCAAGTTCGGAGCGGACGAGGACAGAATGGTTTATTTCTTTTTGCTGTCAAGCCTACGGAGAGAGAACTTTGCCCTGTTAGGTATATCCGAAGAACACTCCCCATACCTCAATGACGAGGATAAGATGAGCATCATCGCCAATTTGACGGCAAAGACGAAGGCTGTTATCCGCAGAGATTTTCTGATAGCGCAATTCAAGGACGCATACAGGAACAATGCCACAGCAGACCTTATGCTTGACTTCGCACGTAAGCACATGCCGGAAGAACTCGCAGCGATTGAGGACGGCTATAACCAAATCTATGAGAAGCGACACCAACGCATTGAGGAAAGGAAAGCCGCTATCATGGCTAAGGAAAAGCCAACGGACGAAAATGACGATGCAGCAGAGGCATCCTCCGAAGATATGAAGCCGGAAGAAGCAGCGGCATAATGAGCGACAGGCAGGGTGGAGAAATCCGTCCTGCCTTTATACTTGACATACCGTCAGGCAACAACGGATGGCGACACTTCCTGTTATACTAATTCTTGATTCATCCTCCAGTTATAAACTTTTATACTAATCCCTTTGGGTTTCCTCCATTTATACACAATGGTGTTGTATCATGTAAACCGTCCTATCGGCTCTGTTTTTCTCTTGCAAAGTTACTGCGAGGTGAATTTGCCCCAAGTACCGCCATGCTATCCAGACTTTATTTTGCGGAAGCCTTCCTCGATTTGTAGCCAAATCGGGTATTCCCAAAAATAAAGTCCGGATTTCTTGTGCATATCCCCCTGTCTTCGCAGTGATGAACGCAAGTAAAAATCAAATCCCGACCGGACGGAACGAAGATCCTGATGTGAGGGGAAATAAAAATTATTCATAAACACTTAAACATGAGCGTCTATATGGAAAAAGATTATGTGATGTCTGTTGCTGAAACGGCAAAGCAACAACTATTTGGCATGACCCGGACTTCTGTTCTTATGTCATGGGGCATAAGTGGTTTATATGCCACAGAGTTCAAGGACATGCCGGCGTTGAAACTTAAAGTCAACGGAAGATTGTTCAAAGGGTTTGTAGTAATAGCCCTGAACGGAAGCGACTATTACGAAGTATATCTCACCAATGAGACCGAGACGAGACTTGTCAGCGACGAAGTCTGCTTTGACGAACTTGGAGAACTGATTGACCGCCATATCGAGCGTGGAGACAATCAAGAGGAATACGATAAGTTTTGTAACAGTCAACTGACGAAGCTCGTGACGGGTTAATAGAAAGTACAAGGCGGTGAGATGTCCGAGGATGTCCCACCGCCTTACAAGCTACAGCCGTAACCGTTTATAATATAAAACTACCAGTTGATTTTCATGACATTAGTTAGTGTTTACTGAATAATTTATAACTCTCTGATATTTAAGTTTATATAACT
>OBAI01000435.1_pt1 | contig 46113 bp, 33 predicted proteins | sample 1517461 | NCBI WGS metagenome assembly OBAI01 (sample SAMN04571696, study PRJEB22368) | human gut metagenome | biome: human gut; material: stool | host: Homo sapiens | place: Luxembourg | collected 2012-06-29
CTGCGGCTTTTGGCTTTCTTTTCATTAATTTGCCATCTTGCTTTTCCCATTAAATATTTGATTGAGGAATTTTCTTCCTTAAAAAAGCTTTCTAGCCCTTTTGCCACGCAGGGCTTTCAGCAGGTATTTCCGCAGGCGGGTATGCGGGGGCTTCATTGCGTCAACTTTTCTTTCCTCTAACGCCCTTAATATATTATACGAATTGAATATCGCATTACAAACGGTTCCACTTATTTGAGGTATTTCCCTTCCACATTTCATATGATTCGGATAAGCGCGATTATTATACAATTGAACTTTTACGAAAAAGCCTAATTGCGTCTGAATACAAAACGTGCGTAAAAACTCCCTATCCCGAACAGAATGACGCCTAATAGTCCAAATGACGCAACCCTTAAAAGTCCGCCAAGCTCCGCTGCATCAAAGAAAAACACCTTGAAAACTGCTGCAAGAACAAATGCAAGAGACGCATATTCAAGGCATGCGGACTTCCGAAGCCTTCCGCAAACTAGCGACGCCAATCCTATAAACATCCACAGGACCGAATAAAAATAAAATTCGACCTCCCCCATGGCTCCGCCGAGAACATTCGGATGAAAATAAAATCTCACCTGCAAATTAGCCCACAAAAAAACGATAAGGAGCGCAACTGCGTTGAAAAACATTTTCAAATTTCCATTTACCTCTAGCCGCGCCAGAATAAAGTAAGCCGCCGCCAACGCAATCATCGAAACGGTCAAAGTATTTGCGATAATCCAACCCGATATTCTTGCCGAAAATATGTCGGCAGTACAATAAAACGCTATCAGCCCCACAAGAAATGCCGCCATATGCGCCCCTATACCCATTCCCGTAAAACTTATGCGCTTTGACAGGATAAAAATTGGAATTGAAATTAAAGACGAAAGCGATAAAGCCGACATTTCTACCTCCATCGTTAAAGGACCTTCCTGTCCGGAATGCATCAAACGCGACAGGCAAAACGCGAATCCAAAAGCAAGGCAAATTGAAGAAATCATCCCGAAAAATCCGAACACATTTGAATAGCCTTTTGAATTTATTGCAAAATACGCCAACAATCCCATGGATATTGCCGCCGCGACAATAAATTCGGAAATAATGGCAACATCCCCGATATAGAAAGAATCCAGGTATTTTTTTTCAAAAAACAATACTAACAGCAAGAAAAACACAAATGTTTGCATCGACACCGCAGCAAAGCGCAATGCCCAATCTTTAGTTTTTCTGAACGAAGCAATCGCCGCAGCCGCCACCGCTGCGCACGCGAAAACAAAAAACTGAAAATTGTAGTGGGCTTTGAACTCAAAGAAGCAGGAAATTACTATTACCAAAAGCACCCCTGCAAATATGTACGCCGCGCGCAAATATGCATATTGGAAAGCCTTTTTAAAAAGCCCGACGTACCCGGCGGAAACTGAAGCCACGATAACTGCGGCGAGGGAGAATTTATAAGCAAATTCGGCGCCAGAAAATATAAAAATTTTGTTTATCGCGCACACCCAGAGCAACACCATCAATATCAAACCGAGTTTTACCGCCTTATCCCTCTGCGAAAAGAAAATTCCAATTGCTATGGGAATCAAAATCGCGCACACGAGGCAAACCGCCGTATAATCAAATTTTTCCAAGCAAGAAGGCATGCCCGCCGCGCAGAATATCCCAGTGAAAACCGTCGAATATTTTCCGCGCATCCTCCATAGCAGGCAATACGCAAATATAATGAAGAAGATGATGGACTCGTCCGGAATAACTGAAAACGTCAAAAAATCAAATAGAAATACGAATGCCGAAAATATTAGAGCTACGTCGCGGATAAAAGTTTTCAAAAGCACAGCGCAAATCGAGCCATCAAAAAAGGTTTTATCGAAAAATTCCGAGGCCTTGGCGTAAAAATTCGAGAACTTTATTCTGGCTCTGGCCAATATCGCCACCCATGAATAAAACAGCATGTATGCGAATATATATAAGTAGTTGTTTATATCGAACCCGTGGGAAATATTTATGAGCGCGCACAAATGCCAGAAAAGAATCCAGCAAATGTTGTCGACTATGATAAACAATAGAGCCGGAACGCAATTCTGCCGCACTGCGGCATAGGCGCACGCAACCGTCGCGATTGAGAGGTAGCACACCAAAAGCAAGGTGCTCGGATTATCTCCTGCGGTGAGAGCGGGCGCAATGAATAATCCCATTATAGCCAAATAAAACATCCCTATTCCGTACCGCTCCGCAAATCCGTAGGCTAAAACCGACAATACTACCATTCCGAACAGCGCGACCCAGAGCGGCATCATCGAATAAAGCTGCGCCGCCGCGCATAAGTCCCCATATGCTACGGTTATTCCCGCGCCCACAAGAAGCCCAGCCATCATTTTATTCGAAAATTTGCGCAGCACAAATTCCCCTGCGGCAAACAATGCGACCGCCATAAAAGCCGCTCCCAATACGCGCATTGTGGGAGTAAGCAAACCGCGCTCTATCGAATATTTTGCGAGGAATATTCCGGAAAGAGCAAGGGCGAGCGCCCCTATCCAGAGCAGCGCGTTAGCCGCAACATACCTTCTTAAGAACTCGGCAAAATTAAAAGGCTCCCTCTTGCCGGCGCCGATATCCCACTGCGCGTGTTCAAAGCTTTTACTGGGCTTTGAAACCACATCCGCAGAGGATTTATATTGCGGAACCGCCGAAGGTTTAACGCGAGGCCTTGAGAGAATTTCCCCTGGAAATGCCGCGGGCGAATCCGACTTGCACCGGCCTGCATCGTTTCCAAACGCCACATCCGGATGCCCTAATGCGGTTCTTTCATCATAGCCCGCCCCTGCGGACGGAGGCATGCCATGGCCGCAAGGCAAATGCTCTGGCTGCTGTGGCGAATAGCCTGGCGCCGCGCCATGGGAAGTCTCCGGTTCTCCGAAAGATGCGTCTTGACGTTTTGCGTCGGCAAAACCATCCGCGCCGCCGTTTGTCGGACGCAAAGTTTCGCTTTTGGAACCGGCGGGATTTGCCGACGCAACATTCCCCGTTTTCAAAGATCCTTCGCTGCCCTCAGATTCTCGAAATGTTTCATCTAAAGTGCGCTCGCGCAAAAGTCGGGCGATATCTAATTCCAAAGAATAGATCTCGCGCGAAAGTTTATCCACTTTATAAAATAAAAAGACTAACGCGCAAACAACGAAAAACAGTATTAAACCCATATATTATAAATTAATATTTTAAGTTTTGTTTGCAAGCAATATTAGCCCCGCGCAAGCGCAATGCGATAAAAAGAAATACTTGCTGCTAAGCTTGTTTCCAGATTTTGCCTGTCCGCAGTTCCGTATCCTAAGCATGCAATTTTTCTTTCCATTGAAGCCTTCTCCGAGCCCTTCTAGAGCCCAAATTAAGGCGTTCTTTCTCCAAGATTTTTGCGCCCGCCAAACTTTCAATATAAGACCTCTGGAAAAATATTTTATCAGTCTTAAAACAGCGCAATATTTAGCATGCCGTTTGATTGTAAACGCGCAATTTGAAATAAGAAAATCCTATAAGAAAACGCCAAACTTTTCTAATCCCGCCATGTTTTTAAGCGGTCTTTATATGGGAATCCTCTATTCCGTAAAGCAACAAGGAAACATTTTGCTATACGAAGGCCCTGTCAAAAAATTTTTTTCGCATAATGCCAAAATAGCTGCGTTAAAGTTGAACTATCTGGATTTTATTTTGCAATCGTCCATTGCATAATAACTTAATATTGCAAAAATAAACTTCCTCCATAATCCACATCGCAAAGCATTTTCGCGCGCGTTTATTCGAGACAGAATAGACTCTAGCCAAACAAAACTTTTCCGCTAAAAAAACCTGCAAGCAATCCATCGCATTCCAACCGTCCCCAAAGCGCGGATAAAAGGCAAGCAAAAGACGCCTCAACCGGGCGTGCTAAATTCCCCCGCCGGCAAAATGCGCGATTGCCTACTCTTCGGAATTCGACGCCTTTATCTGCGCAACCTGAGATTCCACCGCGGAAATGTTGGCATCCAAAGTTGAATTCTTTGCGGGCTTTAACACTTGCCGCGTTATTTTTATTATTTGCTCGGGATCCTTAAAATTGTCCACTGCCAACAGCCTGTTTATTATGGGTATGGTTATGCCTTTGAAACACATCGCACCGTCGCGCCTAAACCCAGAAAGCAACCGCTTATACGAAGAATAAAGCTTGTCGGCATTGCCAGAAGCTATGTCCGATTCGAGTTCCGCGCGCGCAAAAGACATTGCTATGTCCGGCCGCGACGACTTTGTCTTAACTATCATGCTTCCAGAAAGCTTTTCAGCCAAGGCATCCTTGCCCGCATCTCTATAGCGTTTTATTAAAAGCGTCCTTAGATGGGCGTCTATGTCGGGATATCTCGAAAAAGCTTTTATAGCGTTTTCGTAAAGCGCGCAAATTTGTGATTCAGACTTTCCCGCGTCCTCGGCGATTCTTAAAAGCAGCATCCACGAATCTATATTGCGGGAATCCTGCAAAATTGCGGCTTTTGCGGCAGCCTCGGCCTTTGCCGTCATATCTTTTGAGGCAAACTCTCCAGCGAACATAGTGTGTATTTGATTTGCGCGATATTTGCCGTTGCGCCTAAAGCTCTCGCGCAGGCTCTCCAAAGAATGGTCCGAGGCGTGTTCCCATGTCTGGGGATCTATCGTATGCCCTGTGACGAAACGAGACTCCTCATACCTGCCGACATCGAAATTCCAAACCCCCGGTTTTAACATATACGCGCCCCACGCATGGAATCCGTCCGCACCGGCGCCAGAAAATATAAACGCCGGAACCCCGCATATTTTTGCAACTTCAGTCATGTAATACGACTGGTCGGTGCATATGCCTCCCACTGCTTTTATTGTTTTCAGCCTGTAATCTTCGCCCGACCAATTATACGCTTGAGCCTTTAAACGCGCGTAATCATAGGGAACAGACGCGTAGAGTTTCTCTATGTTTGAGATGTTTACCGAAACGCTTCGGCGAACCCATTCCCTGTCTTCATCGGTCGCCAAAGACGCGACCATATACTTTAACTCTTCAACCGACAACCTCTCAGTTTGAAGCAACAACCTGCCCTTTGCGCGTTGGGCGACCCACATTTTAAAGGATTCCACGGGATTTGGAAGCTCGCGCTTAAGAAACTCCTCCGAAACTTGGGCGTGCGGCCAATTCAAAAACGGCTGGGTGTCGAAAACTATGGCGATTGCGATAGCCAGCCGCGGATATTTCGCAAAATTTTCAGCGTCTGCAGCCCAAATGTCAGACAATATTTTGAAGACGTTTTTTAGATTATCTTTGGGGGAAAGAATAAATATAAATTCCTCTAATACGGAGGGATTCGCAAAAAAATATTCGCGGGCTCCCTGCGGCAAGCCCTTGCCGTATTCATCTATAATTCCAAGGAATTTTGACGCGCAAAGATTTTGGGACGCAAAATCCAGATCCGAAGCCGAATACGCATCAAAAGCCTCTTTTAAGAACCTGTCCGACGATTCCTTTAAATTCGGATTTCCTCCAAAAAACTCTTTGGCGAAAGCGGCGTCAAAACCGGTTTTTTGTTTTTGGCAAAAAAGCGGAGCGGCAATGAAAAAAGAAAATATGAACAAAATAAATCTCGACATAAAAAATGCTTTCCTATCAAGGAAAGCATTTCAAATTTTTAAAACTATGTAAAGACTACTTTACAGCTTCCAAGAATTTCGACTCCAACGCAGCAAGCATATTGTCGAGCCCCGCCCTGGCGCGCTCTTTTGCAGCCGGCAAACCGTCCGCGCCCGAAGCGTCCTCTTTCGCGAAGGCGTAAAACTTGATTTTTGGCTCAGTTCCGCTTGCACGAATTGCAAAACTATAACCGTTTTCTAGAGTGTAAAAGAAAAACTTCTCCTTGGGGATTTCAATGCCGTCGGCGTCAACAATTTTATCTTTTGCAAAATTCACGGACTTTGCAACTTTGACCCCTCCGACCTCGGAAAGCGGATGTTCGTCCAATATTTTCAAGAACGCCTGAATTTCCGAAGCCCCGCTGGCACCCTCGCGATATATGCTTTTTAAATCCTCGAGGTAATACCCGCATTTGAGGTATATGGAATCCAGATATTCGTCGACAGTCATATCGAGAGATTTCAAATACGCAAGCATCTCGCAGAACATTATTACAGCAGCGTTTGCATCCTTGTCGCGCACGGAATCCGTACCCAAGTATCCGTAGCTTTCCTCGCCTCCAAAAACAAAGAACGTGCTATGCTCCTGCAAAAGTTTGGCTCTCTCGAGATATGAAAGCCCTGAGCAATCCTCGCCCATTGCAGAGTTCAACTTTTCCTCGTACTTTGTAAGCCTGCCACCAATCCATTTAAATCCGGTAAGCGTATTTATGCATTTTAGCCCATGGGATTCGGCGATTTTATCCTGTAGAGGAGTCGTCACAAACGTCTTTATAAGAGTGCAATTTTCCGGTTTTGTAATGATGCCCTTATTCTTCATCTGCGTTGCGCGGTATTCCGCCAAAAGAGAGCCTATCATATTGCCGGTAAGAAGCCTTATTTGCCCGCTGCGGGTGCGGATGGAAACTCCCATTCTATCTGCGTCTGGATCCGTCGCCATAAGGCAGTCCGCGCCTGTTTCGCGCATCTTGGCTATCCCCATGGAAAGAGTTTCGGCATACTCAGGATTGGGCTGCTTTACTGTCGGAAAACGTGGATCCATAATCATCTGCTCTTCAACCAACGCAGGCTCCAACCCGAAGTGCCTCATTACGGTCGGGCACAACGTCGCTCCAGTGCCGTGCACCGCAGTAAATACCGCCTTTGGCTTATTTACAGCCATTACCTGCTTGTCTATAACGCAGTTCTCTATTGATTTCACGTAGGCGTCTTCCGCAGATTTGCCTACCAGCTCAACCCCGCCCAAATCTACTTCCAAAAACGGCTTTACTTGGTTCCACGCCACTTTGTTTACTTCCGCGACTATTCCTTCCGCATGGGGGCTGATAGCCTGCGCGCCGTCGCTGAAATAAACTTTGTATCCGTTGTCATGAGACGGATTGTGGCTTGCGGTAATCACTATTCCCGCGGTTGTTTTCAAATGCCGGACTGTGAACGACAATTGCGGCGTAGAACGCGCCCCGTCGAAAATAAACACTTCTCCGCCCATTTTCGACCAGACCGTCGCTGCAAGCTCGCAAAAACGTTTTGAGAAGTGGCGGACGTCGTGGGCTACAACCAACTTTGGAATGCCGCCCCCGTTGGAATCCAAATACTTCCTGCAATAATTAAACAATCCCATTGTCGCGCGGACGACTGTAAAATCATTCATATTGTTCGCGCCAACCGCGGCGTGCTCAGGAGTTCCATGGGGAGAAACTTCGCCAAGTTCGGCGTAGGCGGAAGCCTTGCCTATGGTTCTTCCGCGCATTCCACCAGTGCCGAACGCCAATGGACGGAAAAACCTGTCGTTTATTTCATCATATTCCCCGCGGCGGAACAACTCCAGCAAAGACTTCAATGCCCATTCGGGCAGAAAATCTTCGCCAAGCCATAAGTTTAGGTTTTCGGCAGCTTCGGGCAGAATCTTTCCGGAGGAAGCCGCTATGATTTCTTTCAATTCCTTTAGAACGCTTTCCATTTTAACATTTTCCTTTTCTTTTAAATCCAATTGAAAAAACGGGGCGATTCGATAAGCCGAACGCCCCGCCCAATTTGAAGCTTATAAAATCACAAATTAGTAAGGCAGCGGATACTTTTTGCAGAGGCTTTCAGCAATTGCCTTTGCCTCGGCAATTTTAGATTCGTCCTCAGGAGCATTAAGAACTAATGAAATAGCCTCGGCTATAAGTTCCATGTCGGATTCAACCATTCCGCGGCTTGTGACCGCTGGAGTCCCCAATCGGATTCCGCTAGCCTTGAATGGGGAGCGTGTTTCGCCGGGAACGGTATTTTTGTTTGTGGTAATATTTGCTTTGTCCAGCGCATTCTGGGCGTCCTTGCCGGTAAGTTCCGGATGGCTCTTGCGCAAGTCTATCAAAATTAAATGGTTGTCTGTACCGCCAGAAACGAGACCAAATCCCTTTGCTTTCAATGCTTCCGCCAATGCAGCAGCATTTTTCTTAATCTGGCTCTGGTATTCCTTAAAGGAATCTTTTAAAGCCTCGCCGAAGCATACTGCCTTGCCGGCTATTACATGCATCAAAGGCCCGCCCTGGATTCCCGGGAAAATTGCGGAATCAATAGCCTTGGCGTATTCCTCGCGGCACATTATGATGCCGCCGCGCGGACCGCGCAATGTTTTGTGGGTTGTTGTGGTCACGAAATCGCAGTGAGGCACCGGCGAAGGATGCAATCCTGCCGCAACCAAGCCCGCAATATGCGCAATGTCCGCCATGAGCATTGCACCGCATTTCTTTGCTATTTTTCCCATGCGCTCAAAATCTATTTCGCGCGGGTAAGCGGAGGCTCCTACCGTTATCAGCTTGGGCTTTTCAGCCATTGCGGTCTCTTCTAGCTTGTCGTAGTCTATGTACCCGGTTTCAATATTTACCCCGTAATTAACCACGTTATAAAGCATTCCGGAGACGTTTTTAGGGTGACCGTGCGTCAAATGGCCGCCGTGTTCGAGCGACATAGTTAAAATTTTATCACCCGGCTGCAATACCGCGGTATAAACGGCAATGTTTGCCTGGGATCCCGAATGCGGCTGGACATTTACGTGGTCGGCGCCAAATATTTTTTTTGCCCTGTCTATTGCCAGCTGCTCGACAACATCCACAAATTCGCATCCGCCGTAATATCTTTTACCCGGATAGCCTTCCGCGTATTTGTTTGTCAGGGTAGAACCCATGGCTTCCATGACCGCGGGAATTACAAAGTTCTCCGAGGCGATAAGTTCTATATGCGTTTGCTGGCGGTTGGTTTCGGCTTTTATCGCGTCGAAAACCGCTTCGTCAACTTCTTTCAGTGGAGCTGCTTTTATGGCGTTGTTCATAGTCGTGAAGTCTATATCCCCATTGGCGGGGCTTTTATTTTTAAAGTGCCAATGCTTAAAATTCGGCTGGCTTTTGCAACCAAATTTTAGCAATTTTCAAAATCCATAAATTTTTTAACGCGCCGTTCATGCCTGCCGCCTTCAAAATCCGTACTGGCAAATATTTTTACGATATTTTCGGCAAGTTTTTCGTCTACGTATTTTGCGCCAAGGCACACAACATTCGCATTGTTATGCAGCCGCGAGAACTTTGCAGCATCCTCGTTCATGCACAAAGCCGCCCTTATTCCCCGAATTTTATTGGCAGCGATAGACATACCGATACCCGAAGTGCAAACCAACACTCCAAAATCGGAATCCGCGTTTATAACATCGCGGCAAACCTCCTTGGCGTAGTCCGGATAATCCACGCTCTCGGAAGAATGAGTTCCCTTGTCTGCTACCGAAAAGCCAGCTTCGGAAAGCGACTTCACAAGTTTTTCCTTTAAGCCAAAACCTCCGTGGTCGGAGCCAATACTAAGCTTTTTTAATTTCATCTTGCAAATATTTTAAAATTGAAGCAATTGCATACATAATATCGTCGCGAACATCCAAATATTCATCCAAATTTCCGCCGTACGGGTCCGGAACGTTTTTGCGGCCGCCAATGGGCGACATTTCCAAAACCGTCATAGAACGCTTTGGAAGGAATCCGTAGCGGTATTTAACCGTCTCAAGATGCGATTCATCCATCGCAAACAGCGCAAAACAATCATCCAACATTTCCTTTGTGAGGGCGGTCGAACGGTAGTCCTCTATGTTGATTCCAACTTGCGAGAGCGCTTTAACGGAATTTGGACTCGGCGGCATTCCGTCCACAGTCGAAGTGCCTGCCGACACTATTTCCAAGCCTTTTACGGGATCGCCGTCCGGCAATGCTGCAACTGCGTGCTTTAATAGCGCCTCGCCCATAGGCGAACGGCATATATTGCCGGTACAAAGAAATATTACCTTGTTTGGAGATTTTTTCTTACTCGATTCCATTGGCGGATAAATATCCTAAAAATATCATTTGCTGTCGAGCATTTTTGGCGACGCCGTTTTTTTACTGCAACAAGAAGCGCGCAAATGCTAATTTACCCTATTTCTGAGCCGCGGCGCAACAAAGGTCACAACCAGCCCTATTAGAGCCATAAGAGAAAACGAACATCTCAGGTTTGAAATTTCAGATACAAAGCCTATTAAAGGCGGTCCCATTAAGAACCCCAAAAATCCGATTGTAGATACGGTGGCTATGGCGATTCCTGTTTTCATTCTGCGCGAATGCCCGGCCAAACTATAACATGTAGGCACTACGGACGACACCCCCGCCCCAACCATCAAAAATCCGACCGCCGCTACAACGGCGTTCGGAAATATTACAGCAAGCATCATTCCGGAGGCTATTACGATTCCGCTGCACTGCAATACCCTTACCGCGCCGAATTTTGTGATTAGGCTGTCGCCGACAAACCGCCCCATGGCCATAGTCGACATGAAAGCTATAAAACCTATTCTGCTGGCATCCGGAGCAGCCCCCACAACATCCTTAAAATACACTACGCTCCAATCGAACATAGTTCCCTCGCAACTCATTGAGCCAAAGGCTATCATCCCTAAAAATATAATAAAAGGCGTAGGGGAGAAAAAACCGCGCGGTTTTTCTCCACTCGGTTCCTTGTCTGAAGAGTTAGACACGTCGACAGCGACCAAATACTTGTACGACGCTATAAGTATTAGGAGCGTAAACACATTTACAATCGCAAAGTGCCCTACTATGTTTATGTGGGCCGCGACCAGCAACGTGCTCGCTATCCCCCCAAAAAATCCTGCAAAGCTCCAAATTCCGTGAAACGACGACATTATCGATCTGCCGTAAATACTTTCGACATCAACAGCCTGTGTGTTTATTGCTATATTGTTTAGATTTGCAAAAACGCCGAACACCGCCAACGCAGCAAAAAGCTCCGCCGCCGAGCCGGCATACGCCATCAAAAACAAAGCCAGCGGATAAAGAACAGCCGCCATCCTTATTATTTTTCGGCTTCCGAATTTCGACACAAAGTATCCTGAAAACGGCATTGTGCAAAACTGCCCGACAGGAGTACCCAACAATATCAGACCCAATGCGGCATCCGAAAGTCCGAGAGCCGTTTTTACGTCGGCAATTCTGCTGGCCCACGATGAAAATACTATTCCTTGCAGGAAAAAAAACATCCCGACGGCGATTCTGCGCGCAAGCCGCGGATAGTCTGTGGAATTTCCGTCCATAAATTAAAGTTGGGAATTAGATTTGCCGCAAAAAATTTTTCAAGTAATATTTGAAGCATTCAGTTCGCAAAAATGCGCCCGCGCAAATCTCAATCTTATTGCTTAGCGTAGTGCAACTGCACCGCCACAACGCACATTGCGAGGCGCGAAAATCCTTCCCCAAAGACGATTATTTATCCCCTTCGCAAAAATAAAAAGCAGACATATGCGCAGATCGCAAACAAAAAACGCGCCTAATACAACGCGTTTTACTTTTAGTCTTATAGAACTATTTTTACCGGATTTTTTTTGTGCGCCTGACCAAAATATATACCGATGCAAAACCGCCAAATAAGAAAGCAAAAACCGACGGTTCCGGAATAGCCGCGCCCTCCAACCAATAAGTTGAAGTTTCGTCGTGCCATACCCATTCCATAGAGCCTGCTTCAAATCCATCGGCTACTATATACTCCAAGTTGTCTGTCGCATTCTTAGTTCTGTCGGGATCTGTCCATGAATTGTCTGTGAGCCTGTCGACCTGGATTAGCCCGTTTTTGTAGTTTACAAGCTCCAGCCCTATTGTTTCGTCCAGCGCCCTCGACCAGTAGTCGCCGTTGTTTGATGACAAGTTCTTAAGATGCAATACCGATTCACCGTCAAATATTATCTGGGTTTTTGAGTCCGTAATCCAACAAAACGAATATAAGCTTGCGTCGGAATTTAACTCTATAACGTTGGTGGCGCCATTTGACGGAGTCAGCATCCAGAGTTTCTGGCTGGCATTGAAAGAATCCGAATTTATAACCAGTGTTCCGCCTGAAACCCTCACGCCTGTATAAGTATAAAAATCGCCTTTATTTGCGGAATTTACAGTGAGTTTTCCGGTAGAATTTACAGTTATATAAGGATCGCTCGAAACTGCATTTAAAATCCCGTTTACTTCTAGTTCTCCGTTTATAGCAAGCGAACCGCTATACTTATATACTCCATTTATTGTAAATTTCGCGCCCGAAGCAATGCTGCTTTTTGCGTTTACGTTTAAAGTCCCGTCTAAAACAAGAGACGTGTTTACGCCCATCTCTAATGCCCCTATATTGGAAGTCGTGCCTGCCGCCATTGAAACCATTAGCCCGGTTTTTGTCTTTGTGTCGGAAAGAGCAAGCTTCTGGTATGTGTCTCCGTTTTTGAGGTTCACGGAATTGTTAAATTCCATCTTGAACACTCCAGTAGAAGTATCCGATCCGCCCCATCCTTTTAGGGTGAGATTTTCAGTCGAATTTATAGCGCTCGAAAAATCGTAAACGTAAGTATAGCCAGTCCAATCGGCGGCGGTATCTCCGGAAATCGAAATATAAGCGGTGCGCGTGCCTGTATTTGCTGAATCGGTAATATTGATTTGGCCTCCGTTAAAAGTCATGCGCCAATCGTATGTATGAAAAACTCCAGTCGAACTCTTATAGGCGTTTAATGTCGTGACAGATTTCCCGTCACCTGAACCGTAAATAACGTATCCTCCGGAATTATTGGCTATGTCAAAATTTATTGAGCCGTCGCTGCCGTCTGGCTTTGTTCCGGATAGATTGACCGTAGGGCGCGCGATGTCGCCGAGACCCTTGCTGCTCCACGCAGCGCCGACGTCGCGGTTCATGGAAAGAGCCGAAAGAGTATAATCGCCGTCGACGTTTATATCGGTAAAGCTCCAATAAAGATTGGCTATTATGTCATTGCTGTCAGGAACTACCACTGGCGAAGTATCGCCAGTTGAACGCACCCAACTGGATTCACTGCTCCATGTTCCGCCTGGCGTATATAGATACGCGCTTGAAACTCCTACAAATAGGAATGTGGCAATAACAGAAAACAAAATCTTCTTCATATAATGATTTTTATTTCTTTTTTTTTCGTAAATCAAGACAAATTATCAACATAACGAATTACTACTCGGCAATACGGCGCAAAATATCCATAAAGTTAAAAGAAAAGCAACCATAGATATTGCAAGAGCCAAAAATGCTGCATCAGAAAAAATAAAAAGGAATTTTTCTATAAACGGCCGCCCTGCCGGCGCCAAACAGCGGTTGAAGAAATAAAAATGCCGCTTCCCCCAAAGGTACGCGGCATTTTGCAAAGCACGCGCGCCGGATCAAACAAGCTTGTACTTGCCGCAGACGGGAACTTCTTCCACCGGCTTTTTGTCTGTAAGCTTAAGATTGTCGGGAACCATATTCTGCTGCGATTTTTCCAAAACCCAAGCCAATTTAAGGCGTTTTCCAGCATAGCAAGACTCTCTGCCGGCAATCGCCACAAAACACGAATCCGCGCAAGTCTTCAATGTGTTAAAAGGCGTACCATTGCGGATTGCGCCGAAAAGCGCCTCGTGCTCGCATATGAGTTCGGGCTTTTTCTGGTAATCGGACTCCCACGGCTTTTCTCCCAATATGCGCTGCTTGCCAAAAGACATTAGCAAAGTGCCTTTTGTGCCAAAAACTTTAAAAGGCGCGTAAGGCGATGTGTTGTCTTCCTGCCGGCATGCGGCGGTAAGAGACGCACCGTCCTCAAATTCATATTGGGCATGGCAGTTTGAAAATCTGTCGCCCCGCTCAGGATAGGGAATGTCTATCTGCCTCCCGCCGGATCCTACGACCTCTACAGGCAGCTTGCCTATTGCCCACAGAGCCATGTCCAAATTATGCACATACTGTTCTACAATCTGGTCTCCTGATGTCCATCTAAATGCGAGCCATTCGCGAATCTGGTATTCGACATCGTCCGGTTTTAAATTCTTGGGAACATCGTACCATCCGTGCAAATAAGACGATTCATAGCGCAGGAAATCGGCAGCGATTATATCGCCGATTTGCCCGTCCCTTACCCGGTTCACGGCCTCTTGAATCGCAGAATGATAACGCATTTGAGTTCCGCAGAGAATTTTTAATCCCTTGCTGTCGGCGAGAGGAACGAGCTCGTTATATATCTTGCGGAGCTGTGTCGCGTCAACGCATACGGGCTTTTCCGCAAACACGTTCTTGCCCGCCTTAAGGCATTTTTCTATATGCGGCGTGCGAAAACACGGCGGAGTCACCAGCGCCACTACATCGGCATTCGTCTGCAATACTTTGTCGATAGCGTCCAGGCCGTAGAAAGTTGTATCTCCCGTAGCTTTCCAGATTTCCGCAAATTTTTTTTGTCCATTGCCCTTGTACTTTCTCCCAAGATGTTCGGAAAGCTTTTTCTTGGCGGCCTCAACGCGTTCTGGGAAAAGTTCGCCAACCGCAACAATTTCGATATTTTCGTCGGCATCTACCATATTGATAAGCGCGCCTGTGCCTCTTCCGCCGAGGCCGACGAAGGCAACCTTTATTTTGTCGCTTCCAAGTCCAGCGCCCAAAGAGAATTTCGGCATTACCATACCAGCCGCCCCCGCCAAAGCTGCGGTTTTTAAGAATGTTTTTCTATTCATATTGCTTTTCCTTTTGTTAAAGATTATTCCGCGCCCCCATAGACGCCTAGAAAGCTATACCAATCATAGCACTTCAGCGCGCGGGTTGCAATGGGTAGGCTGATTTTATATTGCACTATTTTGACTTCTTCCCGCAAAAAACGCAGCTGGATTAAAATCTCATTGAGATACTAGAACTGCGTTGACTTTTGTCAAATATTTTGGGAATTAAAGGAATATGAGTTTGCAACAAAACAATACGGAAGAAAAGCAGCCCGAAATTTTTGGATTTTACATGCCAAAATCGCTTGTCGGAAGATCTATCTTTTTCTTGTTTTCAATGCCTCTCATAAAAATAGCTTTTGCTTTTGTTTGGGTCTTTTTTTATAAAATTTTGGCAAATATTTTAGCGGGCAATTTCTCTATTGTAAAATTCGACTCAATTGCGCAATTCGAGAAATTTTTTAAGGAATATTTCGTGTTATACCTCCCCAATCAAATATTCGGCTTTATTATAATTTATTTGGACTGCGTACTTACTTTCGGGGTGAGCGCGCTGCTTGTTTACGCGGCTTACAGGTTTCTAAAGAACAAGACATTTTCCGCAAGCGAATATTTTAGAACTTGGGTTGCGGCGCTGGCTATTTTACCGCTTTGGCGGATTTGCGTGTTTTTGTATTGTACGGCCGCCGATTTTCCGGCGCAACAAGCACCCGGAATGTACCTCATTGAATCGTTTTTCAACGTACTTAGCATCTTAATTTCCTTTTTATTATGCTATTTTTATTTGCGCGTTATATTTAAAAAAATCCCATTTATAGCGGAACCAATTTGGGCAAACGAATTCTCCGCTAAAGAATATTTTTCGAAAACTTTCCGCAGCGCAAAAAAATTTGTGAAAGGCAAAGGGCTCCCCAAAGCAATTTTAATATTATTGGCGCTTTTTGCGTTGGACATCATATCAAATGCCATGATGCCCCACATATAATCTGCGCATAATAAACAAAGAAAACGCCCGTGCGGTAATCGATTGCACATCTTCGGGAAACAACGCAAGGCTACAAGCCGACCTATCCCGTGCGCAAACATTCGCAACACGCCGCGCAATATCCAGTTAAGAATTCATCCGAGCGCGCAGGGCTAACCGACTACAACTATCCGGATTAATGCTCAAGTATTTCCGCCCGCCGAGCTCGCGGAGCAAGAAAATATTCGCAGCAGCAAGCGAGCGCAAAAAAAACGGCGCCTTCTGTGAAGCGCCGCTTATTGCATGCTTTTATCCGCCGCACCGAAGGAAAAATCCCAAGCTGTTCTCGCCGCGGCGAAAAGAATATTGAAACAAACCGCCCGTAAGCTTATTCTGCGGGCTTTGTCTTGGGCAGACCCGTCACGCGGGTGATCTCTTTGATGGCGCCACGTTTGCGAAGCAAATCAATGCGCTCAAAACGTTTGAGTACGCTGCGTTTCTTTGATGTGGCGGAACCTCCGCTCTTGAGACTGTTGTGCTGTGACATAAAATTAACTCCTTCTTTGGAAAATCAATAAAGTAAGGGATTAAAGATAGTGAAAAAAAGAATGCAAGTATTTTTTGACGATTGGCAGAAAAAGTTGCGCGCTTATGCTAGAAACCGTAATTCCCCTCCACTATCAAGACGAAAGTTTCGACGTTTATAAGCGGATTTGTAATAATAACCGTGGCGCGGCAAATGCGCTCTGGAGATTTGCAATTATAACATTTATCAGCTCTTACGGCGCACGGAGTTTTGCGCCCAAGACGCTGCGCATTTTTCGGCGCGGCGATATTTTTAGCGCGCCATATGCCCTTTTCGATATTTTCGGCAAGCTTGTTTGTTCCGCATATATAAAAAACCCTCTTGAGATTTGCGCCGAAAATAGATCCCGCAACGCGGTTTCCCCTGCCGTCTATATTGATAATCTCCCCGGTTTCCGCCAGGGCGTTTGCGCTCAAAACATATGACTCAGACAAGGACGCATTCTGCATCACGCCCGCATCGGAACAAACAGAATGAGAGTAAACTTTATTGTTTTGGGACAAGAGATTGTAAATATCAAGCTCTTGAATCGTCATCGACCCTCCCATACCGACAGTAGTGCCCGAAATCTCATTAAGCAAAAAATCTTTGAGCTTGCCGGAAGAATCAAAATAAAAAGGCTTAAAGCCCTTCTCCCTAAAATTTTCCAATATTTTCCCGATTTCCATATTTTTATTTTAAAATACGGTAAAATAGAATAGTCGAGACAAAATTTGCCAGCTAAAATTCCATCGCAAAAAAAATGTTGTAATAAATTAAATAATATGGTCTCATTGTATCCCGTTTGGCGATACTCTCTGCAAAACCCACTTACATGCATTGCAGATTTAATATATATACTCGCACAAACTTACGCATTCGACTTATGGGGACAGCCGGAATGTTGTTTATTACGTTGTAAGACTCACGCAAGTATGCAGCGCAGCCTAAAATAATAGAGCTCCCCACTAATGAAAAAATAGATAAAACAATGGAAGAAAACAATAGCATCGACAGCAAAACCACAGCCGTCGAGGATGAAATCCAACCCGTTCAAGAGGCGCAAAGCCAATCCGAACCATCGTCAGCCGCTCTGGATTCAGCCAAAAACGAAACTAAAGTCCAAGTGAGAAAACCCGTCCGAAAGAACGGAAGAAACAACGCCGCCAAAAAAACGTCGCAAATTTCCGCGGCAAATTCCGCAACGTGCGGCGAAATTGAAGACCTCTCAAGCTTCAAAGAGAAATTGAGCGGTTCAAATGTGGAAGGGTACGGAGAAGACGAATCCTCAGAAAATCGCAAAAACCAGCGGGAACGCGGCGAAAAACGCCAGCGCAAGCCCCGCTGCGAAGAAAAGCCGGAGGAGGTTTCCGAAGCCGACTTCCCAAAGAGCCAAGAAGAAGTAAAAGACGAAAAGCCCGTGCGCAGCGGCCCATCGTTTGAGACCGACAAACAATTTGCGCCAAGGGCAATCGAAGTCGGCCTGACCGACCATCGAAGCCCGTTTTCCAATGAATCCAAAGCCAAGGAGGGGGTTGTATCGTATTCTCCCGATGACTGCAAGTGCCCGTCAATATCGCTTTGGATGCGAATAAAAGAAGCGGTTGCCTCAATTTTTGGCAAAAAGCCAAACAAAAAGCGCAAGAACAAGATTGGTGGCGACAAAAACTGGAAAGGGCGCGGCGACCGCAAATTCAGCAACAAGAACGGCGACTGGAAAAAAGGCGGACACCGTAAAAATGGAGGCAACAAACGACGCTACAACGACAGGCGCCCCGGCGGATCAAAGCCTTCAAAAGGCGGCGGTGAAAATTCGGCAAGCTAACGCATGCCATATATAAATAGGCGCGCGGACTCATATAAGTGGGAAAAGCGCGCAATTGCAAAAATCCTCCCTTCCTTAGGGAGGATTTTTTTGCCCTGCAAAAACGAAATTTTCGATGCATTCCGATTATAAAAGCCCGCGCAATTGCATTCCGAATAAAAATCCTTTAACATACATATCCAGGGCATCGCCCCGGCAATTTTCAAACAGCAATAAAAATTTTTAGCATTGCCAAATGGATTGCGGCAAAGCCTTACTGACGGCATAAACTTAAAATGGCTATTGCACTTAAATTTTTTGGCATCAGCCCATAAGTTCCGCGCATCCTCAACAAGTTTGCGCGCGCAATAAAATCCCAACGCGCTTGGCTGCGAATTGCATGCAACACGCAGCCTTAAGCTTAAAACCAACAATCTCCCACAATATCAACGGGCAAAAAAGGCGCCAGCAGCTTTACCGCATTCCGCCCATAGATACATTATATGCGGCAATATATTACAACGCCCGCGGGCTTTTGTAAAATATCGCTCCGGCGGCGTTGCAGTTTTTTATGCCTGTCGCAAATGAACATAGTTGCGCGCCAATGCCTGGGCTACTTTTTTAAAGCCAGCTCTTCCGACTTCCACAACTGCTTGCCGCCCTCAAAGACCGAAACGTCGAAAACTATGTCCGATTCCGGAGAAAGCGGATAAACCGAAATCTCGTAAGGATAATATCCGCGCGTTATCGAACTTTGCGGAGATTTTATGTTTAGGGAGATTTTCGCGTCTTTCGATTCAAATCCGCCTGTAAATACTACATATATCGAGTCTTTCCCGAACGGTCCGCGTATTCTGAACGCATGCATTTCACCCCATCCCTTGGGCAATTTGGAGGACTCCAAGCGGATATGGGCGTCCGAGCCAAGCTCCCCGAGTTTTGCGGATGGATTTTCGTAATCTTCAGCAGGTATTTTGAGGGCTACTACTGACATCGGCTCAATATCCACAATTTTATCGCCGTAAAAAGTATAAGTTTTAGGCAGCTTGTTCCCTGAAGCGTCATAGCTTTCTATTTCACCCTCGGCAATTGCGCCCTTCATTGCCTTGGCAAGGCTGTCAAACTCTACGGAAGTTGAGATTTTTTTTGCCGAATCGTTGTATAAAATCGCCCAAATTGTGTTTTTTGAGCGCGCCATAAGAGTGCTTACTTTCGGGGAATCAGGACGGACTGCGCGCTTGTCTAAAATTGGGCGGCAATCGTTGTCAGAAAAAATTTTTCCGCCAGATTTTCCAAATATCCTGTCCGTAAACCATACATACCCCTGCTGCCGCACATACGGGAATGTTATGTTGTCGGAAGTTGCGACCTCTATCTGGGTGAAAAGATAATCCGCGGTTTGGGCAAAGTGGCAAGGAGCGTGGTGGTAGTAAAAACTGGTAATGTCGGGCCCCATGTACGGATATCGGCTGTCGTGCATTATGTCTGTAAATCCGTTCACGTAATAGCCTAAGAAATTGGAATATCTGCCTATTATAGAATGGCGCGAAAACTTCATAAGCACGTCTCTGCCTGTAAGCTGATAAACTTTTAGCATTTCGTTTGCCCAACTAGGCATTACAATATTGCTTAAAGCGCCTATATAGGTGGAATGCTGCTCTATCCCAACTCCTATGCGCGATACGAGTTTTGCGTCAACCTGTTTTTCGGGGATGAAAAACGGCAGATTTTGCTTGTTAAGCTCCGCTTCTTTTAAAGCTTTTGCCGCACCGAGGGAAATATCGGCTCCGTGGCGGTAATGTTCCCTGCCCTTCCACCATATATGCGATATCCCGCAAGAAAAATTATCTTTGTTTATTGTTATTTTGCCTTCCGGAGGAGTCGGGAAATCCCATAGACCGGACATTGTGAAGAATGCGCCTTTTTCTGCATAGTCGAGATATTTCTTGTCTTTCGTCGCTTTATATAGCTCCGGAAGATACCACCAATAAGGATAAAGCCCGTAATTTATAAAAGACTGGAAGTTTACATCGTAGCGGTAGCCGGACTCAAAATTTTTCTCTATCCACTTATCGCAATCCGCCTTGATTTCCTCAAGAAGTTCGGGGGATGGTTCTACGATATAGTAGCCGAGTTTTTGCGTCCAAGCGGGAGTGGACGATTCCCTAAAATTGAGTTTTCCGTCCGAAGTCTTCGCCAGGCCGTAAAGCCATTTGTTTTTTCCACCCAAAAGCGAATCTAGAGAAACATAATAGTCGGCTTTCCAAATTTCACCGGGTATTTTCAATTCGTGAAGATTTACCCCGTATGCGGTTTCGTCGGTCTTAAATGTTCTAAAATGGGCGGCGCGGCGGGAGAGGGTGTACTCTATGGTTGGCAGGGCTATATTTTTATAATAATCCTCGTCGTCCAAAAGGAGAGCCGCCTCAACTTCGGCCAGCGGCGAAGAATGGGTCGAAAGGTCGTCTCCCTCTATATTCCACCTTGCTTTGTGCTTGGGAGACCAGCCGCTGTAATTGCCGTCTTTCAAATACTGGGCGATGTTGGCAAGAGCGTCGGAGAAGGAAGTGCCAAATGCCTCGCGCAATTCTGCCGCGGCTGTAAAGATTTCAGTGTCTACAAGTTCAAGGGCATCGCGCCAATCTCCCGCCACATGCAGCATATACCACGAAGCCTCAACCATTTCGCCCTGCTTCTTTTTAGAATTGACCCCGCCCAATATTGGCTGAAATATTGCCGGCTGGGGACTGTACGAAGGCGCCGCGAGAGAGAATCCGTAAACGCCCCCACCGTGCCTAGACCATTCAAACGGCAAGCAATCGGGATTTGCGGCAACGCCTGACGTAAACGAAACAGAATCCACTGTTTGCTCTATTATTGAGATTGGCTTGGACAACAAAGTAGTCGTCACCATCCGCGGTTCTTTCATCAACCTGCGACCTTGGTATGGAGTCGGCATAAAAGCGGACTTGACCTCCTCTTTAGGAACTTCGTTGAATGATTTCAAGCCAATCGAATAATATCCGTCTTTGGAGGCTTTGTAAGAAATATCGACTTTTGCGTATTGCCCCTTTTTGGGAAGCTTTACCGTTGCCTTTGCGCCGTTTTCAAAGACAATTTCCGCCGTTCGGGAGTTCTTCTTCCCAACCTTCGATATACGCATGGGAGATACACTGCCAACGGCATACGGATTTATGGGAGAAAGAGCCAAATTGACAGATTTTCCGTTTACGTCGGCAACTATGCGCGTATCGGACTTTTTCCAACTGGAAAAATAACTCCTATCTGAAAGCTCCGCGGACTCGTCGTAGAGCATAAAGAAAAGCTCGTCTTTAAACGGCGGAAGCTTTATCCATTTGCCGTCTTTTAAAATCTTAGCGGAACGCTCGTAAAATCTTTTCCCTCCGGAATCTTCTTTTTCCGTGAACACAATCTTGCAATTGGCGTTGCTTATAAACACTACGTCCGGATTCTCGACATCCTTCAAAGGCTCAAGGTCTATAAAGTAATTCTCAAGGGAGTATTTTATATGCCCGTGCTCGGTTTTTATCCTTCTGCGGTCCGACTTTTTCAACCCGGCCGGATTAAAGTTTTTATCGGTCGTAAATACAAACGCGTCGGTACGCGAATAGCCCGCGAGAGGTTTTATTTGCAAAAGATGGCCGCCTGCCGACAGCTCAGCTTCTCCCAACTTTTCCCAACGCAACCCGTCGCATCCATGCATCCCTCCGCGCTTTTCCAGAGGTTTTCCATCTATCTCCACCGAAAACACGCGCGTGCGCGGAGAGAGTTTCTCAAAGTCAACCGAATTAACCCAAACATAGTACGTCCCGGCCTCTTCTATAGGAATCAAAGTGGTTGGAGTAAAACGGCTGGTTCCGCCTTCTAGAACAGCCTCGCGCTCTTTCGGAAAATTTGCCTTTTGCCAATCTCCTTGGAATTGAAATTCTTCGGATTCAAAAAGCAATGTCGCAGACTCGCAAGATAAAGCGGACATTGCAAAAAATATTGCCGCTGTTAAATAGGAATATTGGGCTTTCATAACAGGAAAATAACAAACACAAGATATTATTATATTTGTTTACCGATAGATATTGTTTATAATTATGCAATTAAAATTGCCCGGACAACAAAACCTTTATGCAACGGCTACGATAAAATCATTTTTAATTGACGCAATATTGCAGATATTGGAAAAATAAGCTTAATATGAATCTTGTAAAAAACATCCTAGCAGTAGCCTCGGTTTGCCTGACATTGCTGTCATGCGCATTCGCCGAAAGCGTATCAGAAAGCGAAAACTCGTTCTCAATTTCCGGCAAAAATTACCGGATAGAATTTGACAAATCTTGCGGGGCAATAAGAAAAATTTTTAGCAATGATCGCGAGCTGTCATTGAAAAATTCGTCCGACGCCTTGTGGTCTGCTGAATTTACCGACCATACAAAAATAGATTCCTCCAAAACGCAATGCGCTGCCAGGATTGACGGGGACAAGCTTGTCTTAGACTATACTTCTCCCGACATTGACGTGAGCGTGTCGATAGTCCCGCATGAAGAATACGCCGATTTCGACGCAGTCGTGACGCCTAAGAAAAAGGACGTTCTTACTTTTTCAATTCCAGCGGAAATGTCCTTTTCACCCAAACAGCTCGGCGGGCTTTCTTTCCACAATTCTATACCCAGAAATTCCGGGCTGCTTCTGAACGGAAATTTCTTCAAGGACAGGCTGACAATAAAAGACGCCTCCGGCCACATATGGTTGCGCGGCCAATGCACGGGAGGAAGCCCCTATGAAACCCTATTGCAGGCGCCAATGCACTCCGTAGGGAAATTCAAGGATTTCTTCCCGCTCACAGAAGGCAAAGACGCCAAGGAATGGCTGGGTGAAGGCCTTGCAAAAAAACTCGTTTCAAAGCCTGCGCAAGCCACGCGCACTTTTTCAAAAGGCTCGGCAGACATAGTGTTAGCCGATTCGCCAAACGGAGTATTTTTCGGAGGCTCGCGCCTAGGCGGGAAAGGGGCTTTTTTCCGCATAGGAGGCTGGCTGGGCAACGGCAAAGACCATAATCCGCTCGGATATGTCACCGCCCTTGTAAAACATGCAAAGAAAATTTCCAAAGATACGCAGCGCAATAAAGTATTGCTCCTTAACTTTCCGACAAGCCAGATGTCCAGCCGCATGAAAATAGACGACTGGATGCGGATACTGAAAACAACGGGATGCAAAGTTGACGTCGTAAAAACCATAAAGGAGCTTCAAGACGCCTTGCAGGATAAAACGGTTCTTGCAATCGTGAACCCTTATGAAGAACTTTGCCCGACTCCTCTGGAAATGCCATTGAGCTCTTTCGTTTTGGCAATAAAGAATTTTGTGGTTGACGGAGGATATTGGTTTGAAACAGGCGGCTACACGTTCTATTACGAGATGACTCCAATGCGCTTCTTAAGAGCGCGCGGGGACGTTCCCGCGTCGGTTGGAGACTATTTTCATTTTAAGCTCGCAGGACAAAATATGGCGCTATACGCAGTCCAGCCTATTGAATGGGAAGCATGGAGCGCCGAAAAGGACAAATCAAAGATGTTCATTCCATCGTCTTTCCAACTGTACGGAAGCGATGAAGGCGGAAAAATCTTTCGCGAATTTAAATCCTACATAAAAAGCGGGGAGAAATTCAAATCGCCGACCGTAAGAATGAGATTCGGCAAAGACAGGCTGGAATCGGCAGAAGCATTCTGCGCCGACAATGGCGTAAAAAAGACTTTCGACGAAAAAATGCCCAAAGAACTTGCCGAAAAATTTAAAAGCTGCGTCCTTTATAAGACAGGCGCGCCCAATGTTGCCGGAATGCGGGAAATAAGCGACCAGCTTCCGTCTCCGTGCATAGTCCACACATCATCCTACCTAAAAGGCGGCTTCGACAAAGAATATCCAGACCATGTTCCGCCGCGCGAGTCTTTTGGGACTTCCGAAGAATTTAAGGCTTATATAGCCCACATAAAATCGCGCGGGGATTTCTTTATGCCCTATACAAACAACACATGGTGGTGCGACAACCCCAAAGGCCCGACGTTTGAAAAGAACGGAACAGACCCGCTTTCTTTGGACATAAACGGCAAGCCTTACCATGAAATGTACGGCAACAACGACGGCTGGACTATAACAATGTGGCACCCAGCCGTAAGGGAGGCAAACGACAAGCTTCTTAAAGAATTTTTAGAAGACTACCCAAGCGACTTCATATTCCAAGACCAGAGCGGCGCTAGGAGCTCCCGCTACGACTTCAACAAGGCATCTCCAACACCCAACGCCTACATAGAAGGAATGATTTCAACTGTTCGCCAAGACTCAAAGAAAGCCTACCTCTCTACAGAAGACGGTTGGTACGGAATATGCGACTGGGAAATCCAATTCTGCGGTATGAGTTTCGGGTTCATGAGAAAAATAGAATGGGGAAACCTCATATGGGACGATATTCCCAAAGACGCGTTTAACCTCGATAATCTGTCTGGCGCAATGTTCCACGACAAGGTTTCCCTGACGCACCATAACCTGGGTTCTAGCGTAGAAACTCCGCGGGACGCAGCAATCACACTAGGCTATGGATTTTCCATGATTAACTTTGCGTACGAACACTTCTTTAACAACGTAAAAGGGTACCGCGACTGGATTAAATGGGTCGACCGCATCCAAAAATCTGTAGCGGCCAAATATATCGGCAAGAAAATGCACTCCTTCAAGCACTCTTGGCGCGACGAGAAATCCGCCGACGGAGACGGAGTCATACGCGCAAAATACGGAGACGTATCGATAGTTGCAAACATGGGCAAAGGTGGCCTTAAAAACAAGCGCGTAGTCTTGGGAGAAGACTCTTTCTACGCCACTGCGCCAGGAATGATTGCAGCAGGCAATCTGAAAAAAATCGGCTCAAAGAAAGTCGGGAACAGCAGCTTTATCGTTGAAAAAATAGGCGACAAAACATTCCTTTGGCTGTATGGAGAACCCGATAAAGACGCATACTTCCAGCTCTTGGACGTCGGCGTCACATCGCTGAAAACAAAAGACGGAATAAGCGTTGACGTCGAAGTTGACGGCGGAGTAGGAAAAATCAGAATGCCAATAAGCAAAGACGGCGGAAACGTATTTATGGAATTTGAATGCGTAAGCCAGCAATAGGGCGCGCAAGAAGAGTGGAAATTTCATAACTTTTCCCTTTTGGCAAGGCCGCAATCTGTTTCCAGGTTGCGGCTTTTAAATAAATAAACGCACCCGGCTAAAACCCCGCGCTATGAAACGCGAATGACGGCACGCTATGCGAAAAACGCCAAGTTGCAAAATCAAAGCGCAACCTATGGAACAGCTTTCGGCGAAAATGCTTTAAAGGCTCGGTTTGCGGAAAAAACTTTTTGTTTTTTAGCCCATGCGGCTGCAATTTTTATGCTCGCGGCAGTATATTTTTTGCGCATTTCCATATTTAATGCCTTTTGCGCCATAGGCTTAAATACATTCTAAGTTTTTTATATGCGCACGCGTTGTCGCGCAATTCAAACGCAAAGACTGTACCGACAGAACTTATTTGCCGGTAAAAATTTATTTATAATATTGCCTTACGGCGCCGCAAAATGCATCGATATTTTCCCATAAGGCATTTAGGGGAATATCGCACCCGGAAGATATTGCATAATTTTCAAACATGCCAAATTTTTCAAGCAAGCCCCGGGTTGACAATGCAATATCGCCAGGCGATTTTTCCACAAAATCCAGCGCCCTTAAATTTCCCATAATTAGGATATCTTTAGGTGCTCTCGAAAGAATTTTTCCGATGTCAGACATTTCTCCAAAATGAAACGCGCATGCCTGGGTCCTTAAAATTTGCCCTATAATACCCTCCGCACAATCCGCGCAAGAATGGTAGATTACCGAAAAATCCGAAGACTGCTCCCGCTCCACAATCCTTTTTACATACTTGCCGGAGAACCACCAATTAGGCTCTTTCGGCAAAAAACCAGCCAAAGGCTCGGCAATCAAAACGCCCGACAATCCGCCGCGCTTATATGCGTCTACATATTCGACCTGGAATTCCCAAATCTTTTCCAGCAATATTTCCGCCTCCTTAGGCTCTTTTAAGCAAAGCGCGCGGAGATTTTCGGCGCCCCAAAGCTGCCAAGCCACAGTGTAAGGACCGCAAACACACGCATATGTGGGACGGTCGGAAATCCTTTCCGACGCCAATATTGCGCCATTCAAATAAATCCCCGTTCTGCCCGCCCCTACGCTCGGAATTTTAAGAGATTTTGCGCCGGATGGTTCTTTCAAGAGGCTTTTATCGATATGAGGCACCGAATTTTCGCTAAAAACGGCGCGCGCTCCAAACGCCTCAGCCTCTACAGACAAATCCATAAAACAAAAAGCCGCCCCGGTTTTTGCGCGCTTTGCAATTTCAGAAACCGCATCGGCCTGCATATCCGGGGACGAAAGGATTTCAGACAAATTTCTTCCGGCCAGCGAAACCGCCGGATAAGCCAATATCGGCGCTCCAAGCCGCCTGTCTATCCCCGCGAGCATTTAGATTATTTAGCAGGCATAAGCCGGCTTTGCCTCCTTACCTCTTTGGCATGTTCTATTTTCTTTATCAAAATAGCGCGCTTTTCGGCAGGTATAAAAGCCGAAGCGTCGGAAAGCGCAAAAGATTCCACAGCCAAAAGTTCAGGAATAGGCACTCGCGTGCGGACTGCAAGAAGGGCTAGCGACGGGAAATCGCCGCGGCTTAAATATATTTTTGCCAAAGTGTTTTTAAACCTATAATCCGCCGGAAAGTTTTTTTCAGAAAGCTCGCACAACAATTCGGCCTCGTTGTACAGACCGCAGCGCATGAAGAAATTTGCCAGATTTATAATGGAGGCGGGCTTTGAATTGTTCGACAAGACAAAACTCCTTATGTCTGCGTCAACATTTTTTCCGGACATGGCGTCGGTAGTTATTTGCATCCCCTCCAACAAATCCTTCTGAACGGGATTTTTCTTCATTGAGTAAGATAATACCAAAAGCTCTTCCATCGCGGCGTCGATTTTGCGCGCTACAAGCAAAAACTCCACATTGATAAGCCTTATGTAGTTGTTTAGCCTTTCGTTTTTAAAGTCTATTTTTATGCACCTGTCCATCAGTATTGCATCACGCGTTTTCACAGCGTAGGAAGCAAGTTTTGCAATCGCGGCGGCCGAGCCGGAAAAAGTCTTAAAATATTCGTCTATGTTCTTGTTTCTTTCAGCATCGTCTTTGGCGCGCTCTATTTGCAACATTTTGCTTGCGAACAAGTCGTTTGAGATAAGCGCCTTGGCGTCTTCTGAAATCCTAAGCATCTCGTCGTCGCCAAGTTCCTTATAAAATTCCACCAGCATAGAGTATGCGTTCTCGGAATTTCTGCGGTTCTTTGCGATATTGCGGGCAAGCGCGAGCGCTTTTAACTCGTCGCATTTCTGCCACATAATGCGGCACGAAATTTCTTCACCCACACTTGTATCAGTTATGCCGTATTTATTTAAAACGTTCCACGCAGAGACAAAATCCCCTATGGACACGTATGCCACCGATAAATTTGAAGCAAAAAATTTGCTCAAATTTGGAGATTCAAATTTCGATAAAATCTTTTCAAGAATATCTGACAGCTCGGCGTCATTTTTAGCTGCGTGCATCGACTTTATCACGGGTGTGGCAATGGCGGTTATGTCGCTTTCTTTGAGAATTCCCGAAGCAACAAGCCTTTTTGAGGTCTCAGCAAATGCATCTGTATAGTCGGCGGAAGCCATAAACATTGTAAGAGCCGCCTTCAAGTAGGCCTTGTTTTTCTCCTTAACTGCAAGTTCAAGCCTGTCGTTAAGAATTGTGGCAGCATATGTCGGGTCTTTCAGACCAAATAGATAAATCTGCGCAAGCGTAATGCGAGCTTCCAAATTATCCGGAGACTGGACAACGCCTTTATAGAGATATTGGAAGGCTTTAGACGGGTCTTTTTCTTTTATAGCCTCATAACCCTTTCTTATATTGTACTCTCCCATATCCTTGCGGTGTTCAGAGATATAAAACGGCAAAAGCGCAACCTTAACAAAAGATATCTCGTCGTACCTCTTTATATATTTATATCCGCACCATACGGCAATGGCGGTCAATATCCAAAAGAGCGCAAGCCCCGCAGAAAGCAAAACGGCTATTCTTTTATACCTTGGAACGATTTTCCAGCGGACTTTTTTTTCGTCAAAAACCCTTTCAAACGCGCCGAAAAATATGTATCGGGAACGCGTTCCAACTTGCCGCGCTATCCTATGCGCATCTGCTGCATCAACCCGCGCGCCGCGAAAAGCCCCCGGGCCATTTGATGAAATCCGCCGAGATGAATGCCGGCCCCTGGAATTGTTTTGGCCGTTTAGATTGTCGCGACGCCTGCGATGATTGTGATGCCTGCTGATATCTTCTTCCATATGGTTTTAAAGCGCCAACACCAAATTGAGTTTATTAATAGGAATGCTTTTAATAACAACGGTCTATGCCGCTTTTTAACAAATTATTTTAGCGTTCTAGTAGCGGCGCGTTTAAAGTGCAAGACTAAATCACTCCGAGTCGACCGCGCACCTTGCAATATCGTGGAGAGTAATTATGCCGACAACCTTTTTTGGATTTGCGGCATCGACAACCGCCGCGTTGTAGAAATCGCTTGAACAAAAGCGGCGAGCCGCTTCTGAAATGGAATCTCCCGCCATAATGAAGTTTCCCTCCCGCCCACGGGCCATAAGCTCCCCGCAAGATTTCTTGGCATCTGCATTTTTGCGGAGCTCGTCCATAGACACCATGCCGATAAAATCGGAATGCCCGTCGAGAACAGGATAGGACTTAAAAGCAATTCCCCGCCGCTTCAAACTCAAAAGGGTATCCGCCGCGCTGTCTGAAGCCCTAACGCACACCGGATTGAAAGACATTATTGCCGAAATAGGAAGCGACTCCCAGTCGCGGCTGTTCTTTGCCAAAGGCATTTTTCTTAAAGCGATGCCGTCCTGCAAGAGCAGAGAGTCGTACAATCCAACAGGTCGCAGCTTGCGCGCTATGCCATAAGCCAGCATGTTGCAGAATAGAAGCGGAAGTATGAGGGAATAGTTTAAAGTCAACTCGAAAATCATAAGTATTGAAGTTATCGGGCATCTTATTATGGATGCAAAGCACGCGCCCATCCCCAAAAGCACGCATGCGCCCACGAGCGATTTGTCGGCGCCAAAAAACAAGCACGCCGCCATTCCGACGACACCTCCCATTGTTCCGCCTATCACAAGAGTGGGCGAAAACAACCCGCCGCTTCCGCCCATTGAATAGTTTACAATTGTCGCGACAAACTTCAGAATGAAAATAGAAAACAACGCCGCAAGGCAAACATCTCCTTTAAATGCCGGCACCAACACTCCGTATCCGACGCTAAATACGCAATTGTACCCGGTGAAAAAATAAGCCGACATCCCCATTATTCCCACTGCCAAACCTCCAAGAGCCGCAACGGCGCAAAGCGGCAACGGGATTTTCTCCCGGACGATTCCCCTCAAAGCCAGTAAAGTTTTGAGAAATGCGTCCCCCACTATCCCCGCAAAAACGGCGATTGGCAACGCGATTACCATCCACCACCCGGTGTGAAATTCCGAAGCGCCTACTGTCAATATCGGATTTTCCCCCAATATCAGGCGCGACACTGCAGCCGCAACAATTACCGAAATAATTAATCCGCCGACGCGCCTTTCCCTTCCGAATCCTCCTAGCAATTCCTCAAATACAAACGATATAGCAGACAGCGGTGCGTTAAAGCTAGCCGCAATACCTGCGCCCATCCCTGCGGGGACGGCATCGCGGACCGCTTTTTTGGGGAAACCAAAATTTTGAGCCATAGCCGAAGCTGCTGCAGAACAAAGATGGACTGTCGGGCCCTCGCGGCCTGCCGAATTTCCCAGGCCGCAGAATATCGAGCCTAAAACGAAACGCTGGACGGCATCGCGCCAGCTTAACAACCCGAAATTATTGTAATATGCGGCTTTAGTTTGAGGTATTCCGCTTCCAGACGCGCTTTTGGCAAACGTAGAAACGCAAAACCCCACAACTAGTCCTCCAACCGCCGGAATAATGGGCATAAGCCAAAATCTGTTTACTTCTCCGAGGGCGCCTCCTAAATTCCATGCCATACAAAAAAGAAACTCTATAGCCAACCTAAACCCAACCGCAAGCAAACCGGCAACAACGCCGACAAGCGCGCAAAACGGGACAAAACGCTTATGCATATCTCCCGAGGATTTTAAGAAAATCGATATATTTTCGGATAGTTTCATAGCATAAAAAGTCCAAAACCTACCCCTAAACAATTGCGTGTAAAGAAAATTAATCCTTATAAGCAAATAAATAAAAACGCTCCAAATAAAGATTTAGAGCGTTAAAGAAACAAATTATTTGTTAGCGTTTTTCCACCGTAGCATAGCCTCCAGGAAGTAATAGTCCGCATAAGTCAGTGGAACATCGACCTCGCTTTTAAAAGGTATAGCGCCTACCGAATGTTTGAGAAAGAAATTTCCGTTTTCTCCAACTTCCGCCAAATACTTAGGCGACGCCAGAGAACGTATTTGTGTTTCGGCGGTTTTCCTGCATTCCGCGGCCAAAGACGCATCCTTTGTCAGTGTTGAAAGCTCTATGAATGCCGATGCCATTATAGCGCCGGCTGAAGCGTCGCGCAAAGTATTCTCTCCGCCGTCGGCGTCGAAATCCCAATACGGAATTTTATCTTCCGGCAAATTTTTATGTCCCATTATAAACCGGGCTATCTTTTCTGCCTGTTTTAAATAGGACTCGTCCGAAGTCTCGCGGTACATCATCGTGTAGCCGTAAAGCCCCCAAGCCTGCCCGCGCGCCCATGCGGAGGAGTCGCTTAAGCCTTGCCATGTCTGTGTCAAATGGGGCTTCCCAGTTTTTCTGTCGTACGAAACGACATGGACAGAACTATTGTCCGGACGAAAATGGTTTTGTATTGTTTTGTCGGCATGCGACTTGGCAATGTTTTCAAATTTAGCGTCGCCGGTGTTTTTTGCCGCAAACTCAAGCAGTTCCAAATTCATCATATTGTCGATTATGACCGGATACTGCCACTTGCCGTTGTTGTCGGAATCCCAACTGCGTATGCATCCGACTTTTTCGTCAAACCGCGCGCAAAGTTTTTTTGCGGCCTCAATTAAGATATGCTTATACCTTTCCGTGCCTGTGATTCTATACCCGTTCCCAAAACTGCAATTAAATTGAAAGCCTATATCATGGTCGGTTTTTTTGGTTAGGAGTGTTTCCACCATTTTTGTATAGCGTTCGGCGGCTTCTTTGAGCACGGGATCTCCGTCGTACTCGTATAGGTACCAGAGCGTTCCCGGGAAAAACCCGCTGCACCACCAGTTTACGCCTGAAAGCACCAGTTTTCCGCCTTCAAAAGTGCGCGGCATCTTGCCGGGTGACTTCTCCAAATTTTTCAACATTCCAAGAGCCTGTGCCTTGCAGGTTTTCATTGTGGAGTCGATAAGGGCTGATGTTGTTTCCGCAAAAAGTCCGGACGCAAGCGCCGAAGCTGCAAAGAACAAGAACAGAGTTTTTTTCATCATACGAATATTCCATTTTTTATTGTTAATATATAAATCATACACTTAGCCCAAGCATTCGGGGAAGCCAAAGAGAAAGTTCTGGCACAAACGTTATAAGCATAAGAGCGGCAACCATAGCCACTACATACCCAGCCAAGGCGGGAGCCACTTTTGCCATGCTGGTTTCGCCGACGCCGCACCCTACAAACAGGCACGTTCCAACCGGAGGAGTGCAAAGGCCTATCGAGAGATTTGTTATCATTATTATTCCGAAATGCAGGTCGTTTATTCCCAAACTATGCGCGATAGGCAAGAATATCGGCGTAAAAATAAGGACCGCAGGCGTCATATCCATAAAGGTTCCCACAATCAAAAGTAAAATGTTTATTATTATGAGCAACGCTACCTTGCTGTCTCCGAAATACATTAGCGCTTCCGCTATTTGCGCCGGAGCGTTCGACATCGTCATAATCCAGCTCATCGCGGTCGACGCTCCTATTATCATCATTACAACTCCCGTAGTTTCCGCTGACTTTGCTAGAATGCCCCACATTTCGGATATTTTGATGTCCCGATAGACGATAACCTCCAGCACAAAAGCATACGCCACCGAAATTACCGCGGCTTCCGTTGCGGTAAAAATCCCTCCGAGTATTCCGCCTAGGACTACAAAAACGAGCAATAGGCTTAAAAACGCCCTTTTGAATGCGCGAAGTATCAGCGGAAAATCAAACGCTCCCTCGGGTTTTATTTTTCTCCGGCGCGCGTACACGAAACTCGCAGCCATTATGGAAAGACCAAGAACGATTCCCGGAATGACTCCGGCCAAAAACAGCGCGCCGATTGAAAGTCCTCCGACCGCAACCGAATACACTATCATTATATTGCTTGGAGGAATTAGCATTCCCGTTGTGGACGAACACACAGTCAATGCAACGGACAAATTTTTTCCGTAGCCTTTTTTCTCCATTTGAGGAATCATAAAAGAGCCTATAGAGCTCACTGCGGCGACGGCGCTTCCGGATATTGAGCCGAAAAGCATGCAAGTGACCGTATTGACGTATGCCAACCCGCCGGGAAATCTGCTTACGAGCGCCGCCGCCAAGTCTATAAGCCTCATAGCCATAGCCCCCCTGCCCATTATCATTCCAGACAGGATAAAGAACGGAATGGCAAGCAGAGCAAAACTATCTGAGCCATGCGCCATGGATGTCGCAACTATTTCAAACGGCTCCTTGCCCGACGCGAATATCGCCGCGCAGGACGAAAGCGCTATTACAACCGCTATCGGCGCGGACAGAAGCAAAATCAATGCAAACCCGGCGCATAATACGGCAAACGGCGCGCTCATTTCTCGCCTCCTTTTTTTTCGGATTCCGCGCCTTCTGACAAAATTCTATCAAACAAAAACAGCGTTGAAAAAATTCCGCTTACCGGAACGCACAAGTACACCTGCCACATGTAAATAGGCATAGAAACAAGCCTGTTGCCCGACTTTATAGAAGTCAATATGAGCAAAATTCCTCCGAGTGTAAGCACGCCCAACGAAAATACCGCGCACAGCCCCAAGGCAATTTTTGCGCACAACCTGTGCGCGGACGACTCAAAACGCTCCGAGAGAAAATCAAGGCCGATGTGCGCTCCCCTGCCGAAAGCGTAAGCGCCTCCAAGGAACGTAATCACAATCAAAAGCATTCTTGCAAGCTCTTCGGTAAAAGCCGCCTGAGTTCCGAACAAATACCTGGTTGCCACGCCCCATAACACCGAAAGCGTAAGCAACGCCATCGCCAATGCGCAAACGCCACCCAGAAACCGTTTCGACGCTTCGGAAGCGCGCGAAATGCTTAGAGGTAAAAAATTCTCTGCCATAATTTATTCAATGCCTCTTATCTTTTTAATGAGCCCGCCGATATCAGTGCCGTCGTAATGCCTATATATAGACTCCGCGACCTTTCTGAATTCCGACTTATCGACTTCTATAAAATTAACGCCCTTGCCCAATAGGGCTTTTTTTGCCTCGCCGGTCTTTTCGCGCCAGAGTTCGCGCTGAAATCTCGACGATTCATCCGCGGCCTGCGCAAGCATTTTGCGCTCGTTTTCGGAAAGGGAATTCCACGAACGCTCCCCTATTATCAAAACATCTGGGATGCTTGTATGCTCGTCAATAGTGCAATTTTTTGCCACCTCAAAATGCGCGCTTGTATAATACGTTGGAAGGTTATTCTCGGCGCCATCCACAATTCCCTGAGCCAAAGCGGTATATGTCTCGCCCGCCGAAATAGGGGTGGGAGACGCCCCGAACGCGGAAATCATATCCATGTCCGCGCGCGAATTCATTACTCTTATTTTCATTCCCCGCAAATCTTCGGGGGAATGAATCTGTTTTTTTGAGGTATAAAAACAGCGTGCCCCGGCGTCATAGAAACACAACCCCATCAATCCATCCATCCGCATAAAACCGAGGAAATTCCGCCCCAAATCGGAGTCGAGCACGCGCCAATAATGGCCACTGTCCCTAAAGACATATGGCATGCAAAGGGCGTGCATTTGCGGAACAAACGTTCCTATCACGAAGCCTTTGTCATATCCAAAGAGCCGTTCTTTAGCTGTTCAAGGCACTTTATTTCCGATCCCAACGCGCCCCCAGAATATATATCCACAGACAACTTTCCGCCCGAAAGCTCCTCAAGGCGCTTTTTCATAAACTCCATTCCTACATGGACAGGATGGGTCGTCTCAAGGCCGTGCGCCAACTTTAACACCTTTCGATGGGAGTTTCCACCTGAATGAATCCAGCAAGACAAAGCAAGCGTGGCGCAAAGCCCGCCAATAAGAAAACCCAATGTGAAGTACGACGCCTTTTGATTCATATTATCAAATCCCATTAAATCCAAGTCTTTTGCTTAACTCAAGAGCGACCGCGTTTACAATTTCGAACATTCTCGCGTTCGAGCGGCGGTCAAACCTCACCGCCGGGGCGGTAATTCCCAAAGCTCCTACGACCCCGCCAAGCTTGTCGTAAATAGGGACCGCCAAGCACCTCACTCCCGCGTGGTATTCTTCGTTGTCTATCGCGTATCCGCGCCTCAAAATAAGAGACAATTCTTTTTGGAGGCTTTCCCTATTTGTGATAGTATTCGCGGTGCGGCGCTCGAAGCGGATTTTTCTTAAAAACGCCGAATCGTTTTTTGACAGCCACGCCAGTAAAACTTTTCCCGTCCCTGAACAATACATGTCAACCACCGCACCCGCGCGCGAAGCCGCATGCAAAGGAAGGGGGCTTTCGCATACCTTGGCTATCAAAACCTTGTTGCCGGACAATACGCCCAAATGGGATGTTTCACCTGTAATATCCGTAAGCTTCGCCAAATACGGTTCGACAAAATTTAGCAAGTTCATCTGCGCAAGCGAGGAATCGCCTAAATTTGCAAGAGCAATCCCTATCGAATATTTTCCGTCCTCCTTTTTCACAAAGCGTTCGGACGCCAAAGTCTCCATTATCCGCATCACGCTCGTGCGCGGCAGAGAAAGCGCGCGCGATATTTCCAAACACGTGAGCGCGCGGGCGCTATGCCCAAGAAATTCAAGTATTTTGCAGGCATTTTTGAGATTCGGTATTATGTATTCAGCCATATTCTCCGTCTTTAGAATTTTATTCTTAAAATATTTTGCGCGCTTAAAAGTCGATTCTTGAATATGCGTTCAGATATGGACAGGCAATCCAAATTTTTTAAAATCTTCTTTACTAATTTGGCGCCTGGTAAATCATCTAGAAATAAAAAATTACTTTATGAAAAAAAAATACATCCCATGCCAGTTAGCGGCAAAAAATATGGATTCCGCGCAATTGCGCGAAAGTTTCCTGATTGACGACCTCTTTGCAAGGGGCTCCATCGATTTATATTACACCGATTGCGACAGAGCCGTTGTAGGCTCAGCCTGCCCCGCAAGCTCTCCATTAAAACTTGAGGCAGGCGACGAGCTTAGAGCCGACTTTTTCTGCCAACGCCGCGAGCTTGGCATTTTAAACATAGGCGGAACAGGAACGGTTGTAGCCGACGGAATGGAATATAAACTCGCGCGCGGAGAATCTCTTTACATAGGAAGGGGAACCAAAGACATATCGTTTGCCTCAGACAATTCCGACTCCATAGCAGAGTTTTATCTGCTTTCCTATCCGGCGCACAAGCAATATCCCACCCTCAAGTCAGCCTTGGGCGACGCAAATATGCTGCATTTGGGAGAACAGTCCCAAGCCAATGTCCGCACAATAAATCAAGTGATTTGCCAAGCGCGCATACAAAGCGCACAGCTTGTGATGGGATACACAAAACTTGAAGAAGGCAGCGTTTGGAATACAATGCCGGTCCATACGCACGAGCGGAGGTCGGAAATCTATATGTATTTCGACATAGAACCGGGCGAATGCGTTTTCCACTTTATGGGCTCCCCGCAAGAGACGCGACATATCGTGGTGCGCAACAAGCAGGTTGTCCTGTCGCCGTCTTGGTCGATACATTCCGGATGCGGAACGCGCAACTATACTTTCTGTTGGGGAATGGGCGGCGAAAACCAAAGGTTTGACGACATGGACGCCGTCCCGACAGACGAGCTTAAATAACTCCTACGTCGCGCCTTCAATTTTCTCCGGCAGCAGAACCTAATTCGGCGGAAATCCATCCCTGCAAATCCCTGCAAGCACAAAGACAAAAAAAACACTAAATCAAACTATGTCAATCTTGGATAAATTTTCCCTAAGCGGCAAACTAGCCCTCGTCACGGGCTGCAAACGCGGAATAGGACGGGCAGTAGCAGAAGCTTTCGCCGAGGCCGGCGCCGACATTATCGGAGTTTCAGCCACGCTTGAATCCGACGGAGGGCAAGTAGGAGCTGCAGTAAGAGCTTTGGGAAGAAATTTTTTTGCCTATCAATGCGATTTTTCAGACTGCGAAAGCGCAAAAAATTTTGCCCTTAAAGCAATGTCCGACAGGGGAGTTCCAGACATACTTTTTAACAACGCAGGCACCATAATGAGAAAGCCCGCAGCGGAACATCCGGACGACTATTGGTTTAATGTAATAAACGTGAATTTGAACTCTCAATTTTTAATCTCGCGGGAAATAGGGGCAAAAATGGTTGAGCGCGGCAGCGGAAAAATTATATTTACTGCCTCGCTTCTGACGTTTCAGGGCGGAATAAACGTTCCAGGCTACGCCGCAAGCAAAGGCGGAATTGGACAGCTCACAAAGGCGCTCGCAAACGAATGGGCAGCAAAAGGCGTATGCGTGAACGCAATTGCCCCGGGCTATATTTCAACGGACAACACCTCGGCCTTGCGCGCAGACGAAACAAGAAGCAGGCAGATATTGGAGCGCATTCCCGCCGGGCGCTGGGGAACGCCGGCAGACCTGCAAGGCGCCGCGGTTTTCTTGGCTTCGGCCGCATCAAACTACGTCAACGGCGAAATTTTAACCGTTGACGGAGGATGGATGGCCAGGTAGCATCCGCAAAAATCTTTACGGCGGCAAATGTGGTTTTCGGCGCGCGCTCATATCTTAATTTAAGGCTGTCCATAAAATAAAATCCATTGCAGCACGCGCAAAACTAATATTGCCGGACGCAACAAAGCAAATATTTGCTATGCATGCAAAGTCAGATTTTTGCAGCATGCTTTCTTTGAATCCCCTATAGAAAAGAAAAAATCTCCAATTTCGGAGAGTTATAAATATAAAATCCACAAGACAAACATGCGGACGTGAAAGCAAGTTTCAAGAATTGCAAGAAATAGCCTGAATAAGCCTTGGAACAAAAATGCAGCCAAGCAAAAAATGAGCGCGCATTTTATTGGGAGGAATAAAAAAAACGATCTATGTAAATGTCCCAAACAAACTTTTTTAAATCAGGCTCAAGCAAAAAATGTTGCCGCGAATACAATATCTCAAAAAAAAGAAACAAATATGAACAATCTGGCACCGTTTCTTGCGCAGGGCCGCAATTATTTATAGGCTGGCAATTCTCTTGGAGGAAATTTCCGCAATGCCAGTTTTTATATGCGACGCAAGTTTTTTGCAAAACGCATTCCGGCATTTTGCAAAAGCGTAAAAATTTTGCTCAAATAAAATTTTCTTAAGTGGATACTAAAATTCACCGTCTAAAACAAAAAAAAAGCGCCTTTTAACAAGGCGCTTTTTGGATTTTATTTGTTCCCGCGCTTGATTTTTGCACGCTCGCGCGTTCAAAATCGTTTTATTTTTTAAATCAAGCTTAGGAATAAACTTTTATGCTTTCAATGCAGCCTGGGCTGCCGCAAGCCTCGCCACGGGAACGCGCGGAGGAGAGCAGCTTACGTAGTTCAATCCTACATCGTTGAAGAAACCGATTGAATCCGGATCTCCGCCGTGTTCGCCGCATATGCCAAGCTTGATATTCTTGCGGGTGCTTCTGCCCTTTTCGGCTCCGATTCTCACGAGCTGTCCGACGCCGTTCTGGTCTATGGACGCAAACGGATTTTTCGGAAGTATGTCTAGCTCCTTGTATCTGCCCAAGAAACTTCCGGAATCGTCGCGGCTCATTCCAAGTCCAGTCTGGGTTAGGTCGTTTGTCCCAAACGAGAAGAATTCCGCCACCTCGGCAATTTCATCGGCGGTGAGCGCTCCGCGCGGAACTTCAATCATTGTTCCAAGCATATAGTCTATTTTGACTTTCTTCTCTTTCATTACCTGCTCGGCAACTTCGCGGATTACAGAAGCCTGGAATTTCAACTCCTGCACAAAACCGACTAGGGGAACCATTACCTCAACTTTCACCTTGACCGGCTTTTTGCCTTTCATCACGTTTGCGGCAGCTTCAAAAATCGCGCGAGCCTGCATTCTTGTGATTTCCGGATAGCTGTTGCCAAGGCGGCAGCCGCGGTGCCCAAGCATAGGATTCTGCTCCTCTAAAGATTTGCAGCGGTCGCTGAGCAATTCGGGAGAAACACCCATCTTTTCCGCCAAGGCATTGCGGGCGGCTCCGTCGTGGGGAAGAAATTCGTGAAGCGGAGGATCTAAAAGGCGCACGGTAACGGGCAGTCCTTTCATAGCCCTGAATATTCCCTCAAAATCCTTGCGCTGGTATGGCAATAGTTTCTTGAGAGCCTTTTCGCGTTCGTTTACGTCGGACGCCAATATCATCTCGCGGACTGCATCTATGCGGTCGCCTTCAAAGAACATATGTTCCGTGCGGCAAAGCCCTATACCCTCGGCGCCGAGCTCAACGCCCATCTTCGCCTGTTCTGGATTGTCGGCGTTCATGCGCACGCCCAACTTGCGGAACTTGTCGGCCCAGCCCATAACTGTTTTGAAAAGCTGGTAAGTATAGCTCTTTTCAGGCTTCATCTTGCCGGAAAGAACGCGGATGACATCGCTTGGCGCAGTTTCAATCTCGCCAAGGAAGACTTCGCCGGTGGTTCCGTCTATCGATATGTAGTCGCCTTCCTTTATGACAGTGCTGCCGACGGACATCAAGCGCTTCGAATAATCCATTGATATTTCAGACGCGGCGCAAATGCAAACTTTTCCCATTTGGCGCGCCACAAGAGCCGCATGCGAACTTACGCCGCCGCGGGATGTCAAAATGCCCTCTGCTGCAATCATTCCGCGCAAGTCTTCCGGAGAAGTCTCCTCGCGGCACAAAATCGCCTTTTGGCCTTTTGAATGCAACAATTCAGCCTGGGACGCAGAAAATACAACCGCACCTGTCGCGGCTCCAGGACCTGCGGGTAGGCCTTTAGTCAATACTTTGGCGCGCTTGACAGCCGCAGTGTCGAACACGGGAACAAGCAGGCTGGATATCGAATCCGCGGGAATCTTCAAAACCGCGGTTTTCTCGTTCATAAAGCCTTCTTTAGTCATTTCGACTGCAATGCGCACTGCCGACAAACCTGTGCGCTTGCCGTTTCTGGTTTGAAGCATATAGAGCTTGTTTTCCTCTATCGTAAACTCAAAATCCTGCATGTCGCGGAAATGCTTTTCAAGCTTTGCGCGTATAGACAAAAGCTCTTTATACGCTTTGGGCATTTCTTCGGCAAGCTGGGATATTTTATGCGGAGTGCGAACACCAGCTACTACGTCTTCGCCTTGGGCGTTTATTAGATATTCCCCGTAAAACCTATTTTCGCCGTTGGCGGGATCCCTTGTAAAGGCAACGCCGGTCGCGCTAGTGTCGCCCTTATTGCCGAACACCATTGTTTGAACGTTTACAGCCGTTCCCCATTCGGACGGGATGTTATATTTCTGGCGGTACAAAATCGCGCGCTCATTCATCCAAGAATTAAACACTGCGCCTATCGCGCCCCACAGCTGCTGGTAAACATCCTGCGGGAAGTTAGCTTTTACGCGGGATTTTATAAGAGCCTTATAGCGTTTGACTAGCTCCTTAAGGTCTTCAACCGAAAGCTCTGTGTCAAGAGTCTTGCCAACCTCCTTCTTAAGGCCTTCCATCACTTCGTGGAAAGGTTCGGATTCGGCTTCATTGCGGGCTTGAACTCCCATAACAACATCGCCGTACATCTGTATAAAGCGGCGGTAGCAATCCCACGCAAAACGCGGATTTGAAGTCTTTGCGGAAAGTCCCTCTACAGTCTTGTCGTTTAGGCCCAAATTGAGAATTGTGTCCATCATGCCGGGCATCGATTCGCGCGCGCCGGAACGTACTGAAAATAAAAGCGGATCTTTTTCGTCTCCGAATTTTTTGCCCATTTGCTTCTCAACCGAAGCAACGCCAGCCTTTACCTCCGCCTCAAGAGTTTTAGGATACTTTTTTGCGTTATTGTAAAAGTATGTGCAGACTTCCGTCGTTATGGTGAAACCGGGCGGAACAGGCAAACCTATGCGGGCCATCTCGGCAAGATTAGCGCCTTTGCCTCCCAACAGATTTCTCATTTTGGCGTCGCCGTCAGTCTTTACTCCGAACAGATATGTGTATTTTTCTTTCCCCTTCGACGCCGGCTTTTTAACGGCAGTTTTCTTTGGGGATGATTTTTTAGCAACTTTTTTTGCCATGATTTTTATTCGTATATTATTCTTTGCTTAACTATTTTCTTCGTCATTGTTTTTGTTGCGCAAGAACCTCACACTTTGCCGCACAAAATTGACGACAACATAGCGAGGAACAAAAATTGCGCTTGTCCCCAAACAAACAATCGGGAACAAAGACTAACCCAAAATTAACTTAGAGAGCGCCGATGCGAGATCATAAGCGTTTAAACGGTTAAGTCTTTGGCGTTTTATTCTTAAATTTTAACATTTCAAGTCAAGTTTTTTTAGGCGCAAAAGCTTAAATAAATAAAGAATTTGAGCATATTTCTCAAATTGGAATATAAGCCGCCTAAACTCAAAATTTGAGCCTTTGGCTAAAATTCAATATTTTGCGCAAACAACCGGCTTCTTATGGGGGGTTCTCTTTTTTAATTCACAATATTTTTCGGGGTTCCGGCAATCCAAGCGCGCAAATTGTCGGCGGCTATTTCTATGAGGCGGCGGCGTGCCTCTTTTGTCGTCCACGCATTGTGCGGAGTCAAATGGCAGTTTGGCGCGCCCAAAAGAGGATTGTCGGCGGAAGGCGGCTCCGCAGAGAGCACATCGGCTCCGTATCCCCCAACTTTCCCTAGAGCTAAAGCCTCAGCCATTGCGCGCTCGTCCACAAGCGCTCCCCTGCCTGTATTTATGAACCAAACTCCATCCATGCAAAGCGATATGCTTTTGGCGTTTACAATCTTGTCTGTTGCCGGATTTAATGGGCAATTTAAACTTATTATATGGCAATTTGAAAATATCTCATCTACGGATTTAAATTGCGCAACGCCGTCGCAGCCCGCCCCTTCCTTGCTTGGCGAGTAAGCCCAGACATCCATACCAAAAGCCTTGGCTATTTGGGCAACCCTTTTGCCTATGGCTCCGTATCCGATTATTCCCAAACGTCGCCCACACAGCTCGACAAGCGGGCGCAGGCAAAAGCAAATATCCGCGGATTTGCTCCAAACGCCGTTTTTAACAGCCTCCGAGTGGTTCTCCACCGCGTTCGACAAGTTTAAAATATGGGCAAAAACCGCCTGAGCGACGCTTTCTGTACTATAGGAAGGAATGTTTGAGACATCTATCCCGCGCGCCCTAGCCTCTGCCAAGTCAACATTGTTGCATCCGGTTGCGGTAATTCCTATGTATTTTAAATTAGGCAACAGGGCAAGTTGCTCCTTAAAAAGAGGTACCTTATTTACAAGAATCGCATCGGCGTCTGCCGAACGCTCTATTATAAGATCTCTAGGCGTCCTGTCGTACTCCGCAACTGTTCCAAGCCGCCTCAGAGCATCCCAGTTCAAGTCTTCCCTGACGGCCATAAAGCCATCCAATACCGCGATTTTTAAAGTTTTCATCGCAATTAAATTGGCGGTTTGCGCGCGGGGCTTCAACAATTTTTTTGCCGCTCAAAAAATTTTGGCTTTATTAGGGCGGAAAATACGTTTTTATCGGATCGCTATATGAAATACGAATGCGCGATATGGGATTGGAACGGAACGCTCCTCGACGATATAAAACTGAGCGTAGACGTTTTCAATTCAATGCTTGGCAGATGGTTCGGGACATCCGTCACCGCAACCGAATATAAAAGCAAATTTAGATTTCCCGTGGAGGACTTCTACAAAGACTACGGATTTGATTTCTCCAAACAGGACTTTGACGAAGTCGGCAGGCACTTCATAAAAACTTACAACGCGCGCCGCTTCGAATGCCCTTTGCATAAGGGCGCAGAAGATTGTTTAAGATATCTAAGTTCCCGCGGCATCAAACAAAGCATACTTTCGGCTTACGAGCGCAACCACCTCTTGGACGCAGTTAGGCACTACCATATAGACAGCTATTTTGAAAACATATGCGGCTTGGAAAACATCTATGCCGCCTCTAAAGTTGAATTGGGAAAAGCGCTCGTTGCCAAAATTGGAATACCCCCAGAAAAAATTCTTATGATTGGCGACACCGACCATGACAAACGCGTAGCCGACGCAATGGGAGTAGACTGCGCGCTTTTGGCAACCGGGCACAACTCGTTTGAGAGGCTTAAAAAGCTAGGCTGCAAGGTATTTGACGACCACGGCAAACTTTTAGACTTTTTCAAATCTCAAGTATAGCCGATTCCCAAAGCAATAAATAAATTCTCCCGCACATTATTACCCCCGAGACTTTTACAAACAGCATTCCCAAGAAAACGGTTCGCTGCCTGCCTGCCTTCCAGAATCCGCCGCGAACCGCTCGCAATATCCTATAAGCTCAAAAATGCTTGCAAGCGACATGATATTGTGCGAGCTTTTTACATAAGGAAGCCGGGGTAAAGACATTCGCTCGCCGCGCGCCGGCGGGAGGAAAGTCCGGACACCGCAGGGCGGAATTCCATTTGAAAAGATGGGATGTTGTCGGCAACGGCAGCATACGGAAAGTGCCACAGAAAATAGACCGCCGCCGCGGGCGACCGCAGCGGTAAGGGTGAAAAGGCGGTTTAAGAGACCACCGCCGCGCGAGCAATCGACGCGGGCAAGGTAAACCCAATTCGGTGCAAGACAATGTAGGAGGCGGAGCTGCCCGCTCGCAAACGTCTCGGGTATGTCGCTTAGATAAATGAATGTCGTCATAAAAGATACAGAATCCGGCTTACCCCCGGCTTCCCCATTTTATAAAGATTTGGCGGCAACTCCTTAGCGCCTGCAATATTTAAAGACATTCAATATTGGTTTAACTGAATGCCATACAAGCAAGAATCCGCGCGCATAATAGAGAAAAACAATTTGCAGAAAATATCCGCAGAGGAGATGGCGGTTAACTTTAATTGATTAGACTTAAATATAGCCGGGCAAAAAAAAGAATTAAATTATCGTAAGTTTATTTTTTATCTTGAAATTATCGACGCGTTTCTTAGAAAAAATTAAATCACTAAATACTGAATATATGAAAACAGCCAAATACTTGTTTATCTTTTCTTCAATTGCATCATCCGCGCTCTTTGGAGAATCTATCGTCAGCACAAGCGGAAACTGGAGAAGCCCGTCAACATGGCAGGGCTCTGCCGTGCCATCAACATCTAGTTCATCTCAGCTAGATTTTCTTAGGTTTTCCTCTAGCGGGCTAAATCTAAATGTCGATTCGACGCAATACGTAAACGCAGTGGATGTCGGCGCAAACGACGACACCACTATCAATATAGCATCAGGAGAAACTTTATACCTTACCGGATATATGGTGTCCGGAACATATCATAGCTCTGTAATTTACGCCGATTCCCAAACCCAAAATATAACATTTTCCGGAGACGGCACGCTGCGGTTCAACTTTCAGTCGCAAAGAAACATAGTAAGAGGAAATGTAGTTTTTGACGTAGAAACCCACGCCACAGAAAGTTTATACTTCTCCGATAAGGGAACTGTCACATTTAAGAAAGACTTCACATCCACGAACCAGATATCAGTAGGCGGAACCTGGAACTTTGTAATAGATGAAGGAGTTAATTTCAGCCTTTCCAGAGGCTTCAATCTTTGGGGCGGTACCGGCACCTTTACTCTAAAAGAAGGGGCTACAGTGGAAAATAAAGAAGGAGGAGCTCAATTTAACAACGGTGACATAAGCGGAAATATAATATGCAAGGGAGCCGAAAACTACGACGCCAATAGATACGCATTCAAAAGCATCAACGCCGTTTACAATGCAACCGCCACTATCACACAAACTGAAGGAGGCCATTTAAGGTCGATATTGGGCGGCAACATAACATCTTCCGCCGCTGCAGGGAAGCTATCTTTTGAGAGCAAGCTCTCCATAAACACGGGCGCGACAATAACCCTTAACTCTTCCAATGCTTTTAAAACCGAGGGAGCAAGCACGCAGGGAGAGTCTAACTTTTACCTAATGAACCAACAAATAGTGGGAACACATCCAAACCGCTCCGAAACTCTCACTGAATCCAAAGTTAATTTCATTCTCAACGCCGACAATGATTTTGGGACGTTCTTCTTTTACGGGGCATCCGAACTTATCATGACTACAAACGGCAAAAGCGTGAATATAGGCAAGTTTGACGTTGTTCCGGATTCGTCAGGCAGCGTATCCGCAATCTTCACCGACTTAGTCGACTTTACTGTAAAAATAAACACCATTGACAATATAAAGCTTTTTGAAGACGGAGACAGCATAAGGGCCGAAAACGTATTCTTTGGCTCCGAAGACAGCAAGGACTACGCCTATATACTTCAAGACACGCAAAACGGAGGCTGGTGGATCAACGCAACAGCCGCCGTTCCAGAACCGTCAGATTGCGCGGCGGTATTTGGCGTCTTTGCGCTCGCATTGGCGGCGGCTTTAAAGCGCAAGAATAAATAAGGCAAATCTGCGCGGAGAAAAAGGCGGCGCATCTGCGCCGTCTTTTTTTGTGTGCATCTTTCAAAACTCAAAAAATTTTTCACCTGGCTCTCAGACAAAGTTTTGAATCCATAAAAAATATTCTAAATATGAGGCGTCTTCACATTCTACTTCTGGCAATTGCAGCGCTGGCGATATCAGGCTGCGCAAGCGCACCCCAAAGGGAGAAATATCCATACACTTATATAGGCGGGCTAAAACTTGTCTATGCCTACTTGGACGACAACCAATACAACCGCCGCTACAAGCTCCCCGCTCCGATGGCGAAAATAAAAACAGTCACTATTCACAATACGGCTGGATACATATCCGCCATGGAAGAGCGAGACCGCGTAAACAACCTGAGAAATAATGCCTCAGTCTCCTTCCATTTTGCCGTTGACGAAGACAAGGCTGTGCAGCTTGTGCCGCTAAACATTCATACTTGGCACGCCGGAGACGGCTCAAAAGGAGAGGGAAATCTTCACAGCATAAGCATAGAAATATGCAGAAGCCTATGCGAGGGCGAGAAAGAACAGCTATACCGACGAGCCGAGGAAAATGCGGCTATACTTGCCGCGCATCTTTTAGACGCCAACAACCTCACAATTTCGGCGTTGAGAAAGCACCAAGACTGGTCGGGCAAAAACTGCCCGCATAGAATCTTGGGTGAAAACCGATGGGAGGATTTTAAGTCTAGAGTTGCTGAAAAAATGCAAAAAAAAGATGTATTTTGATAAATATTCGGCAACTGGGCCCCAAAGTTTCCCATGCGCGAAAGAAATTATCCAACCAGTGCGGAGAAATAAATCCACTATAGTTAAATGTTATTTAACTATAAAAAAATCTCATCTATAAACCTTTAAATCCGCATAGACTTTACGTTTCTTTTGAAGAAATTAATTCTGAACGGTATATAACTTTCAAAAGCATGCGCAAATGGGCGATAGTTTTTTGCAGGCAATGATAATTGCAAAGGCAAAAAAAGGCGTCTATTTGAAAGCT
>OBAI01000440.1_pt1 | contig 45779 bp, 35 predicted proteins | sample 1517461 | NCBI WGS metagenome assembly OBAI01 (sample SAMN04571696, study PRJEB22368) | human gut metagenome | biome: human gut; material: stool | host: Homo sapiens | place: Luxembourg | collected 2012-06-29
CCTGAACCTGCTTCATAGATACGCCGTTCATCACCATCAGGCTGGCGCAGCTGTGGCGCAGATCGTGGAAACGGATGTGCTTCAGCCCGTACTTGGTCAGCAACCAGTCGAAGTGCTCCGTCACGAAGTTCGGGCGGATCAGCTTGCCTTCCTGATCGGTGCAGACGAAATCCAGATACTCAGTGCTGTAGCTCTTCTTGAACAGCTTGCGGTAAAGCTGCTGCTTTTCCTTCTGCTTCAGAAGTTCTTCTTCCACAGCCGGGATCAGCGGCAGGGTGCGGCAGCTGGTCTTGTTCTTCATCACATCGCTGACCACAGGAACGTACTTGCCGTTCACCAACTGTTCCGTCACCTTGTGATTGATGGTGATGGACTTGCGCTCAAAGTCGATAGACGACCACTTCAACCCCAGCACCTCGCTGCGGCGCAGACCGTAGTAGGCCGTGATGAGGATGCACAGATGCAGGGGGTCATCCTGCGATACTTCAAGCAGCTGCTGGACTTCATCCTTGGAGTAGAAGTTGGGACGGAAGCTGTTCTTCTTCGGGCGGTCAACTTTCAGCATCGGGTTGGTTTCCAGATAATCCTTGCGGACGGCATCCTTGAACGCTTTGCCGAAGATGGCGTGGTAGTGAATGACCGTGTTGGTGGTGTAGCCCTCCAGCAAGATCTTCTCCTGAAACTCATCCAGCACCTGCGGTGTGACCTCGCACAGCTTCAAGCCCAGCGGTTCAAAATACTGCGTGATACGCCCGGTGATCATCCGATTGTAGCTGATAAAGGTTGCAGGCTGAATGGATGCCTTATGGACTTGCACCCACTCGTTGAGATAGTCCAGAAACAGCATCTCCGACTTGTTGACGGGTTGGAGGGGCAGCGGCAGGGGCTTGGCGGTTTTAGCATCTACTTTTTCGTAGGCTCCGCCCCGCCCTGTGGGCAGCTCCCCAGTCTCATCATAGTGGAGCAATACTTCCCGGAGCATGGATTCCGCCTTGCGCTTGTTGCCCCGGACGGTCAGACCTGTGGAGATCCACTTGATCTTCCGCTTACCGTTGGCATCATAAAGATTGACCACGAAATAGAAACGTCCATTTTTCTCTTGGACAGACCCTGTAGTTTTCATCATAAACCTCCTTTGGGTTAACAGGCGTGCTGTCCGTTGCTGCACCCACAGCATACCACATCCAGCGGCGGATTTCCAGCCGGGAAGGTGCTCTGTCCGGTGAGCAGGAACTCAATCACGCTCAGCTTCGGGATACGGTAGGTGCGGCCGATTTTAAGCGCAAACAGGCGGCGGGAACGGATCAGTTCCCCGACCGTGTGGCGGTTCAGACCAAGCATCTCCGCAGCCTGCTGAAGGCTGACGGCATCGGGGTAGCCGGGAAACATCTGGGAATAGGCATCGTTAAACTTCATAGACCCTCCTTGGATATGGCAGATGATCATGCCGTGAAAACTGATAATTTGAAAAAGCTTAGATAAAGCTTGAGGATAAAAGCGATATGTAAGAGAAGCCGGCTAACATGCTGACTTCCCGAAAAATATGTTAAGGTCTCCCATATTCGCCCTCGGCACCCTAGGAGTGGGGAATCGTCCAGCAGCGGGCTTGCACCGCACCATTGGCATTTCAGCCACCCCGTCTTCGTTATGACCGGGCTGCGAGTTACAGAAGTACCTTTTGTGAAGTACCGGACGATTGAACTATTCTGTTTTCAAAGAACAGAGTTTTATAGAAAATCTTCGAAATTTAAGGCTTCCGAAAAATTGTCCCTCTAATTGGTAGGCATCGAGAAAGGCCAAAAAGTAACCCGAAAAAGAAATTTGTTAAAAAGTTCTTGGAAAATATAGCCGAAGTAGCTTCTTGGTTAAAATAACGTCGGTCCATGGGGCGACCGATGGAGGGCGAAACTTTGCAACAATGGCGGTGCCTGAAGTTGAAAGTGGTCTTGAAAAAAGATGCCCTCAATAGGTAGCCGACGGGAAAGGCCATTCTGCACCCACAACTTATAACCTGTAACCAAGATGTAATCATTCAAATCGATATTCGCCAAAAAAGAAGGCTGGATTTCTCCAGCCTTCAAAAAGTATGTATCAATATTTTTTGCTCAGAATCTTCTCAAGCGTATCCGCAAACTTGGCATCCTGCTCCTTCGTCCGCTTTGGGCTCCCCTTGGGGTGCTTTCCGGCACGGAGGAGTTTTTTGTTTTCATAACGCCGCAGCATGAGGGCATCCATGTTGTCAGCAGTGTACTCCAAGCCGTTCTGGTTCAGCACTCTGGCACACCGGGCAAGGCACATACTGGCCAGCCCGTAGTCCTGTGTTACGACCACATCCCCCGGTTTTACCCGGTTCACCAGCGCAAAGTCCACGCTGTCAGAACCCTTATCGAATATGAGCGTCTGCGCACCCTCACGCTCGATTTGGTGAGCTGTGTCGCACAGGATGACGACCGGGATGCTGAACTGCTTTGCAATCTGCAAAGTCAGGTCAACCACGGGACAGCCATCTGCATCAATCAGAATATTCATCGCATATCCTCCATCGCCCATCGAAACGCCCTTGCTGTACGCAGGTCGGCGTCTTTGAAATGCCCGCCGCTGTTCCATTCAAGGGTGCAGTCTGCGCCACGCTCTGCAAGCCGGCTGTGCAGGGTGCGGATATTATCACCTACCGCAGCCATGACGGTGTTTTTTGTGCGCTCTTCCTTGTTGCCAAGGCTCAGATAAACGCGCTGTGCCTGTATCGGGTGCTGCTGTTCAAACTCCATCCAGCCCGGAAACCAAACAGAGGGCGAGGCGGCAGCGATACCGTAGAACAGATCGATCTGGGTGGATGCCCACAGTGCAAACAGCCCGGCCAGCGAGTAGCCACCCAGAATGATTTTGATGTTTTCCGGGAGATGAAACCGCTGCTTCAGTGTGGGAATGACCTGTTCCGTCAGAAAGCGCAGGGTGTCCGCAGCATTGCCGCCGAAGCCTTGCTTTCCCCACACGGCAGGAGACTTCCACGGAGAAAGTGCATCGTTCCAGCTTTCCACCGGGATGGCCGCAAACAGATACTTTCGGCTGCTTTGTGCGATTGCTGCCACTTCATAATTCATACTTTGCAGCTCATGCTCACCTGTCATTTGGAGCAGCAGATATTCTGCATAGGCTTCGCCGTAAATGCGGCAAGGTCTGTTCCCGATTTGCATTGTCTGTGCGGTCATTGCGGCGTCCTCCCGAAAACACTTTGATAAGCCCAGTATAGCAACTGAAAAATTATTTTGCAATTCAAAAGGCTTTCATAGCCGTAGCAAGCAGTGTCTTCGTATATACAAAGACCATTTTGCGTTGCAAAATGCTTGTTGGGAAATCCCAAACCCTTGAACTACATCCGATGGATGCAGGCTGCGCGTTTTTGCAAAACGCTCTTTCAGCACACCGCAGGAATGCGCAGCCATCACGGAATTGTGATGATTACAGGGATTGGGATTGCATCCCAACAAGCGAATGAACACAGCAGAATTTTAATTCTGCGTGCGAATTTAGCCTTTGTGCGCACAAAGGCTCTGCTCGCCACGGTTATGGTTCTGCGAATGCGATTGAGAAACTTTTCATTCGCATTGCAAACCGGGTGGCACTTTTGTATAATTGGTTCAATGAACACACGCATAAAATCGGAGGGGCTGTCCGATTAAAAAATCTAAAAATGCGCTATTGCAGGCCACTGGGAGGAATAGCATGAACAAGCAGCAACTCGCATCGAAAATCTGGGAATCTGCCAACAAGATGCGCTCTAAAATCGAAGCCAACGAGTACAAGGATTACATTCTGGGCTTCATGTTTTATAAATTTCTGTCGGACAAAGAAGTCAAATGGCTGAAAGAGAATGACTGGACAGACGAATATCTGCCGGATTTGACCGAAGACGATGTCGAAACGCTGGATACCGTTCGGAAGAATGTCGGTTATTTTATCGCCTATGAAAATCTGTTTTCCACATGGATCAGCAAAGGCAACGACTTCAAGGCTGACGACGTAACGGTGGCATTGCAGGCATTCAGTCGACTGATCGACCCGCACCACAAAAAGGTGTTTGACGGTGTCTTTGCTACGCTGCAAACCGGCCTGTCCAAACTGGGTGAAAGCTCCGGTGCGCGGACAAAGGCCATTCGCGACCTGATCTATCTCATCAAAGATATTCCCATGGACGGCAAGCAGGATTACGATGTTCTCGGCTTTATCTACGAATATCTGATCAGCAACTTTGCAGCAAACGCAGGCAAGAAGGCCGGCGAGTTCTACACGCCGCACGAAGTTTCGCTGCTCATGTCTGAAATCGTGGCGTACCACCTGAAAGACCGGGAAGAGATCAAAATTTACGACCCCACCAGCGGTTCCGGCTCACTGCTGATCAACATTGGTCAGTGTGCCGCACGGTATATGGGCAATGGCAACAACATCAAATACTACGCACAGGAGTTGAAGGAAAACACCTACAACCTGACCCGCATGAACCTTGTCATGCGCGGCATTCTGCCCGACAACATTGTAACGCGCAACGGCGATACGCTGGAGGAAGATTGGCCGTACTTTGAAGAAAACGACCCGGTCAACACCTACGACCCGCTGTTTGTGGATGCGGTGGTATCAAACCCCCCATATTCGCAGGCGTGGAATCCGAACGACAAAGAGAACAACCCGCGCTTTTCGGATTACGGCCTTGCCCCCAAAGGCAAGGCAGACTACGCCTTTTTGCTACACGACCTGTATCACATCCGCAATGACGGCATTGTGACCATCGTTCTGCCCCACGGTGTTCTATTCCGTGGCGGTGAAGAAGGTACAATTCGCAAAAATCTGATTGACCACAACAACATTGATGCAATCATCGGTCTGCCCGCCAATATTTTCTTCGGCACAGGCATTCCCACCATCATCATGGTGCTGCGGAAGAATAAACGGGATTCGGACGTTCTGATTATTGATGCGTCTAAGGGCTTTGAGAAGGACGGCAAAAACAACAAGCTGCGTGCCTGTGATATCAAACGCATTGTGGATGCTTACAAGGAACGCCCGGAGAAAATCGAAAAGTTCGCACGCAGAGTATCCCGTGCGGAGATCGTTCAGAACGATTACAACCTGAACATCCCCCGGTATGTGGATTCCTCGGAAAAGGCTGAGAGCTGGGATATTTACGCTTCGATGTTTGGCGGCATTCCCGAGGCCGAACTGCAAGACCTGCCTGCCTACTGGACAGCATTCCCGCACCTGAAAGCGGCTCTGTTCAGCCCGGACAACGAAGCCTATTGCCGTCTGAATGTGGCCAATTTGAAGAACGCTGTTCTGTCCCACCCGGATGTGGTGGCGTTCAAGACCGCTTTCCAGAATGCTTTCGGTGACTTTGATGCCTACTTGAAGTCCGCACTCATCGACGGCATGACGCAGCTGAATGCTGCCGGCGAGGAAGAACGCCTGAGCCGGGAGATCTTTGCCCGGCTGGCAGGAATTCCACTGGTTGACCGCTATGCAGCATACCAGCTTTTGGACGACGACTGGAAGAAAATTGCCATCGACCTTGAAATCATCCAGACCGAGGGTTTTGCCGCAACCAAGCAGGTAGACCCCAACATGGTGCTGAAAAAGGATGCCGAGGTACAGGACGGCTGGGTGGGTCATGTGCTGCCCTTTGAGCTGGTGCAGAGCGTTAAAATGCATGAGGAAGTGGCAGCACTGCGGGCAAAAGAAACTCGCCTTGCCGAAATTGCAGGCGAGTATGAAAGCTATCTGGACGAACTGAGCGAGGAGGACAAGGAACAGGATTTTGTCAACGATGGTGCCTTTGTTGCGGCTGAGGTCAAAAAGGCCATCAAGGCGCGGGAGGTAGAGCCAGCTACCTTGAGCATCCTGAAAGATGTGGACGCGCTGTTCGCCGAGGAAAAGACCCTGAAAAAGCAGGTCAAGGACGACAGTGCCGCCCTCCACCAGCGTACCAAAGGCGTGATTGAACGCCTGACCGATGAAGAAGTGCGTGACCTGCTGCATCGCAAGTGGATCCTGCCCCTGATGGAAAATCTGAACAGCCTGCCGGATGCCGTTCTGGACGATTTTGTAAAGCAGCTGGATGCCGTCTGCAAGAAATATGAAACCACCTTTGAGGACGTAGAGAGCCAGATCACCAATACCGAGCACGAATTGCTGGGGCTGCTGGACGATTTGCAGGGAAATGAATTTGACATGAAGGGCATTGCAGAACTCAAAAAGTTGCTGGGAGGTGAATGATTATGCAGGATAACGAGAAGAAACCTGCCCTCCGGTTCAAGGGCTTCACTGACCCTTGGGAACAGCGTAAGTTAGGGGATGCGTTTGAAAGAGTTGTCCGAAAAAACACGAATAACGAATCGCGGTTGCCGCTAACAATTTCTGCACAAGACGGCTTGGTTGACCAGATCACATATTTCAATAATCGTGTTGCCAGTCGTGATGTGAGCAATTATTATCTGGTCTACAACGGCGAATTTGCTTATAACAAGAGCACTTCGGACGGATACCCATTTGGTGCTGTTAAACGGCTTGATTGGTATGAAAAAGGCGTTTTGTCGACGCTTTATATCGTGTTTGCACTAAAGCATCCCGAAAAAGATGACTCGGATTTTATGACAGTGTTTTATGATACTGACCGTTGGCATCGAGGCGTTGCCGAGCGTGCGGCAGAGGGCGCAAGAAATCACGGCTTGCTGAATATCTCGGCAGATGATTTCTTTGATATTGATACAACTATGCCAGAAGATAAGGTGGAGCAAGAAAAAATCGGCAGGCTATTGAAGAAACTTGACACCCTTATCACCCTTCATCAGCGTAAGTATGAGAAGCTAGTGAATATCAAAAAGTCCATGCTGGACAAGATGTTCCCCCAAAATGGGGCATCTGTGCCGGAAATTCGCTTCAAGGGTTTTACTGACCCTTGGGAACAGCGTAAGTTTGGCGAAGTTGTAGATAAATACGAAGACCCAGTGGAAACGCCGCATGATGGTTATTATCGATTGGGAATTAGAAGCCATGCCAAGGGAACATTCCACAGCTATGTTGAAAAAGGGCATGAACTGGAAACAGCTCAAATGTACCGGGTGGCCGCTGGAAATTTCATTGTGAATATTACGTTTGGATGGGAACACGCCGTTGCAATCACTAATGAAAGCGATGCAGGAAAGCTCGTTTCTCACAGATTTCCACAGTATTCGTTCCATGATGATATGCTTCCTGAGTTCTTCAAGTATGTTATTGCAGATGAGGATTTTCGGCATTGGCTGTGGCTTGCCTCACCGGGAGGAGCAGGCCGAAATAGAGTCCTTAAATTAGACGAAATGCTTAATTATGAGATGGTGCTACCATCGAAAGAAGAACAACAAAGGATTGCCGCAATTTTCCGCAATCTTGACACCCTTATCACCCTTCATCAACGTAAGTTGGAAAAGCTGCAAAACATCAAGAAATCTTGTCTTGAAAAGATGTTTGTATAAAAATAAGTGGTGCAATTTGCCCATAATCAGAAGATGGACGTATCGGCGTTTGTTGTTTGGCTAAGGAGCAACGCAATTTCTCTTGCCCGTTCAGAATATGCAAAACAGGCTGATGAATAAAAATCAAGGCAATGTCAAACGCTTGGAACTGCTGTGTTTTAAAGCTATCGGGAGTCAAAAATCAAAATTTGAGCCGAATACGCAAAACCGAAAGTGAAATTTTCAGCGAACATTCGGTAGGCGGTGGAAAATAGCTGCTGAAAGTGTGCATTTGCTCCTACTTGGGAACAGCGTAAGCTGGGTGAAGTTTTTGAAGAATACTCGGAAAAGAACCACGCAGAACTTCCGCCACTTACAATCATTCAAGGCGGAGGCACTATTCGGCGCGATGAATCTGAGAGAGCCTTGCAGTATGATAAATCCAGTTTGTCAAACTATAAAATGGTCAATAAAGACGATTTTATAGTTCATCTTCGTTCGTTTGAAGGCGGCTTGGAAAAGGCAAGTTCGCAAGGAATCATCAGTCCTGCGTATCATACTTTCCATGGTGAAGATGTTGATTCAAGATTTTATTATGCTTATTTCCGGTCAAAGAATTTTATCAACAAAGATTTGAAACCGCACGTCTATGGCATCCGGGATGGTCGCAGCATTGATATTGAGGGAATGAAAACGATTCGGATTCCATGGGCATCTTATCCCGAACAAAAAAGTATCGGCGATTTTCTTACTCATCTTGACACCCTTATCACCCTTCATCAGCGTGAGCATATAAAACCGATTTTGGAGGTAAAACGTGTTAAACGAAATGAATGAAAACAACCTGTTCTGCGATTATTATGAGCAGTGGGTTGCTGTATACAAAGAGGGTGCAGTTCGCCCGGTTACATTGGACAAGTACAAAATGACCCTTTCTTGGGTAAAAAAAAAAAAAAACTCGCTCCTACTTTGAAACTCTGTGAGGTTTCCAGAGTGACCTATCAGCAGCTTTTGAACGATTATGCCGTAGGCCACGAGCGTCAGACCACGATGGACTTCCACCATCAACTGAAAGGCGCCATCATGGATGCCGTGGATGATGGACTGATTGTGAAAGACCCGACCCGGAAAGCGATCATCAAAGGCAAGCCCCCGGTTCCTAAAAAGGTGAAGTATCTGAACCAGTTTGAACTGCATCTTTTACTGAGCGACTTGGATCTACAGGGAAAACTCAACTGGGACTGGATGATTTTGTTGATTGCCAAAACTGGCATCCGCTTTTCCGAAGCTTTGGCAATTACTCCTGCGGATTTTGACTTTTCGCATCAGATGCTTTCCATCAATAAAACGTGGGATTATAAGGGGAACGGTGGATTTTTGCCGACAAAAAATAAATCGTCTGTCCGTAAAATTCAGATCGACTGGCAGACGGTGATCCAGTTCGCCGCACTGGTAAAGGACGTTCCTGAAGATAAGCCGATTTTCGTGTTCAAGGAACACGCCTACAATTCCACCGTCAACGATGTTCTGGAACGGCACTGCAACCGGGCCAAGATCCCGGTCATCTCGGTACATGGTCTGCGGCATACCCACGCTTCGGTGCTTTTGTTTGCAGGGGTATCCATTGCAAGCGTAGCAAGGAGGCTGGGGCATTCCAGCATGACAACCACGCAGAAAACCTACCTGCACATCATTCAGGAACTGGAAAATCAGGACATCGACCTTGTAATGCGGTCACTCTCTGGATTAAGCTGATAAAATAATCAACCATCGCTCGCGCTGGTGAAGGATGATAAGAGAAAAGCCAAACCTCAAGCTGTACAGGATGTACGGTGAGGTTTGGCTTTTTGGTATCAGCTGCTCTTTTGATTTTCGTTCATGATTCTTCTAGCTCGTCCGCGCGTGGTGTCCTCAAAGGTCTCATCTTCGCTGAATTGCAGCCAATAGGGGTCTTCCATCAGGCAGGCGTTGGTGCGCTTGACGATTTCCCATGCATTGTAGTCCGGCAGTCCCATCATTTTCAGAATCTCTTTACAGTCCATCCGATTTTTCGGGAAGATTCGCTTCTTTGCCCAAACGACCACATCGACCAATGGGACTTTGCGTTTGTCACCGATGAAAAGGTTCAGTGGGAGGCTGTACTGCGGCACGTCCTCATTTGCGCAAAGAGACTGCCCATCTTCGCTTAGGTGTGCAATTTCTTTTTCATCCATCATCAATTTCAGATAGGCCATTTTATCACCCCATGGCGGCTTTCAGGTAGTGCAGACGGTATTTCAGGTATTGACGGATCGCAGATGCTCTTTTTTCGCTCAACAATGCAAGAATAGGCGAGATGGACTGAATGATTTCACTATACAACTCGTCCAAGTCACGCGTTGGCAGCACAGGCTCATCGATCATCTTGATTTGCTGGGCATGGTGACTGCGGAACGGTTTGGCTTTGTCAAACTGATAACGGAGCTTCGTGTCAGTCAATTCTTCATCCGTTGCCCACGCAAGCAGACTACCGCCATTGTCGTAAATAGGCGGAGCATAATTTTTTCCATCCCGGACGATTACATCAAAATTGTTTTCGTGGCGGTCTTCGTTGCCGATAAAGGCGTCAAATTCCAGCATTTGATAAAGCCACTTCTTACCATATAGTTCTATCGCATACTGGAACAATGCTTCCGGTGAGGATGCCTGACCGCCGGCAAGAAAATGGGCATCAGCCAAGTCTGCAAAATGATACAGTTGTTCATCGTCCGTTGTGAACTTGGGGCAGACGCTGACTACATCGCAGGAATAGGTTTGAATGTCGGGAAAGAGTTTGGCAGGCATCAACGTATATTCTACATGGGGCAGATTCAGCACCTGTGCAATCAGCGATGCCATCACCTCAGAATACGGCTCATACCCAGCGGTTCCGGCCTCTGTGATGGAGTTGCCCTTGACCATAACAAGCTGATCATCTACATGATACCAGCCCTTTGAGAGCATTCCACGGCTCGTCCGTGTTTCACGCTTTTCAACCAACTGGATTTTTGCAGGGACTTCAATTGGGCTCATGGTATCACGCTCCTTTGCCCCATTATACCATGTTTGGATGGATAGACAAGGTAAACTATGGTCAATAGCAAAAATCAAAACATCAAATTGTTTTTTGAAATTTGAAGTAGAAAAGTCAAATCAAATATGAAATTTCGATAGAAACATTAAATTTTTCGCTCAATAAGTGAAATGAACGCTCAAAAAATGAAATCCAAACCACAAAAGTGAAATTTGATGGTTGAATACTGAAAAAGTGTTAAAAAGATTTTAATATTCTAAATTCGACTTGAACTGTTTTTTGCATATCGTCCTTGCAGATAGCCCTTGGCGATGTTCTCACCTTTCCGGGGAGAAAACTCGGTCAGGGCGTAAATATCGGTCTGCATGGTCTTTTCGTTCTTCTCTGCAAACCAAATCTGATCGCGCCGCAGCAACGTCAGGTCGAGAAGTCCGGTATCGTGCGTGGTGAAGATGAGTTGTGCATGGTTTGTATTGATGGCGGCATCCTGCACCATCTCGATCAGATGCCTTGTCAGCAGCGGGTGCATACTGGATTCGATCTCGTCTACTACCAAAACAGACCCGGATTCCAAAGCGGCAAGCCACATACCGATGCGAGAGAAGAAACGCTGTGTCCCAACGGATTCCTGCCCCAACGGGAGCCAGAAACCCTTAGAAGTGCCATCTTCGGCATCGAGGGTGTGCAGTGCGGAAATGATAGGCTCTTCCTTGGAGCCTGTAATGCGGATGTCCTTGATACCGAGATCTGCATACAGCATTTCATGCAGGATACGGCTCTTTTCAGAGCCGCCCTGCCGAATGGCAGATAATGTAGCATCCAGCCGCATTTCGGTTCCCATAAAGCCTGTCAATTTTTCAAAGAACCACAGATATGCCTTTTCAGTCTGGGGGCAGTTCCACTCGTTCGAGCTGGACAGATAAAGGCGATTTTCAGCAGTTCGTCCAGAAAGCGTAAGCTGTTCTTGGATGTTTTCACGAAATTGGTAGCCATTTCCCTCTCTGGAAAAAATCAAGGCTTCCCGGCCATTCGGCCAGTGATAGAGATATTCGGTCAGGACTTTGGACTTGTCAAACGAGAACCCATAGGCATACTTGATGCCGCCATAAAAATAGATGACTTCAAAACTGGTCGGCTGTATAGGCTGGTCGGTGAAAGCAAACGGTTCTTGCGGAAGGGACTCGCCTTTCAGCAACTTGGCATACCGCCCGCAGACCATTTCCCGCATGAGCAGGAGTGCATGGAGGACATTGCTCTTTCCGGCTGCATTGGCGCCGTACAGCGCAAGGACAGGCACGAGCTGTTTCTTCTCGTCCGGCGAAATCAGGCAATCAGACAGACTTTTATCCGTAGATGCTTTCAAGCTGATAATAGCCGTGTCCTTGATGGAGCGGTGGTTGGTGACTGAAAATTGAAGCAGCATCGCGATTCCTCCCAGATGATTTTCTGAATCCAGTGTACTCTATTCTGGGCAGAAAGTCAAATTTTGATTTTGAAATTTGCAAATATTCCGCAAAAATCAAGAATAAAATCAAAAATGTCGGCTTTTGATACCGTTCGGATGCTATCAGGAATCATTCTGCATACACGACTTCCCTCACTACCACCTCCTCCGCCTGCGCTTTCAGCCCGTTCATGTGCGCCACCCAGAGAAGCTGTGCATGCGCTTTGTCTGGCGCAGGGTAGTTGTCTAACAGAGCGTTCATCGTGCGTTCCAGCCACTCGCAGGCTGTTTTCTGGACATCCTGCAAATGTGGCCAGAGCGTACCGTTCAGCAACATCCGGTTGTACAGCACAGGACGCTGAGTTTTGAGATAGGCCAACCGCATCCGGCCATATTTGCCCAGCGGTTCGGAATCATCGGTCTGCGGCAGGGTGAGCAGGGGCAGCTGATACTCCCCAACCTGTGCGTAATGGATCTCGGTGCGGACGGCATTCGTGCTTTTCATGGAAATTCTCCTTTGCATTTTCAACGTGTGTTATGGCCTTTGTGGAAAACAGCGCTTACTTCTTCCGATTCTGTGCGGTCAGCCAGTTGCCCTGCGCCTGATAGTAGTGCTCCATCGTGGTGGGTGCGTTCAGGATGGTGGTGCGCAGATAGGCCATGATGTTCTTGATGGGCTGGGTGGTGTTGGACATCACATCGAAGATGTACTCAACGTGCTGGCTGGTCAGCTTGTCCAGCCGCAGCCGGATGGCTTTGGTGGTCTGCGGCTGTTTTCCGATGTACTGGGTCTGTCGTGGACAGCAGTACATCTCCACAATGTTGTCCAGCAGTTCCTCCAGCTTGTCGGGGTCGTACCTCTGGGCAAGGGTGTCGATCTCCAGTCGTTCCCGAAACTCCTCCCGCACCTGTGCTTCCATCTGGTCAAAATTTGCGGATTCGTCTGTCTGCCCTGATAGATTAGTACTTTGTCTTTTAGTATTTTGTTTATTAGTATTTTGTTGTGTTGGATTCTCCAACGTTGGAAAACCCGACATTGGATTTTCCGATGATGGTGAATTTGGCACTGGAGCAGGGCGTTTTTCAATCCGTTCTTTCTGTGGCAGTTCAAAGACTTCATAGTTGTAGTCAATAATGCGGCCACGGGCATCACGGACTTTGCTCCGACACAGATACCCGCCATCTTCCAGTTCGTGAACCGCACTTCTCACACTGTCGATGCCATCCCTGCACCCGGTTGTCAGCCCTTTCAGGCTGTAATCCCAATCGTCCGGTAGGGAGAGCATATAGGACAGCAGTCCCTTGGCTTTCAGGGACAGCCTCTTATCCTGCAGGTGGTGGTTGCTCATAACGGTGTAGTTGACGTTTTTATTGACGCGGAATGTTGACATGGCGGCTTCCCTTTCAGCCCAAAGCGGGCAAGAGAAAACGCAGCATCTCCCGGCTTTCGGGAAACGCTGCGTTCAGACAGGGAAGCCTGCTGTGAGCTGGCACAGCAACGGCAGCACTGCATATTTCTAACGGACATCTAACACAACTACACCTGAAATGCAGCCGCTGACGGCCCGTGTGAAAAAGGTTTTTTCTAACGTCATTTCGCAAAAAGTGGCCGATTTTTGCCTGCAAATTGCGGTGTGACGTGCCTTTTTGGAGGTTACAAAAATGCCCTCGGATGCCAATGACAGCCGCGATGGACCAGCTTCATCCAACAATTTCAAAGACTCGAAATCGTTTTGTCCTTAACCGGGCACGTGGGTTCGAATCCCACCATCTCCGCCAGAGCCGTCAGCGTGAAGAAAAGCGCTGGCGGTTTTCTTTTTGCACGGTGTAGTGAAGTTGCTGGTGGGATGAGAACAGCCCGTGCCTGGCGCTTTGCGTCCCGCCGGGCAAAAACAGCCCAGTGGGCTGTTTTTAGGGCGCGGGAGAACCCACCATCTCCGCCAGAGCCGTCAGCGTGAAGAAAAGCGCTGGCGGTTTTCTTTTTGCACGGTGTAGTGAAGTTGCTGGTGGGATGAGAACAGCCCGTGCCTGGCGCTTTGCGTCCCGCCGGGCAAAAACAGCCCAGTGGGCTGTTTTTAGGGCGCGGGAGAACCCACCATCTCCGCCAGAAGCCGTCAGCGTGAAGAAAAGCGCTGGCGGTTTTCTTTTTGCATAGTGTAGTGAAGTTGCTGGTGGGATGAGAACAGCCCATGCCCGTGCGCTTTGCGCGGCGGCAAAGCATATACTGGAACAGTACGCCCACAGAGCGGGGAGAGCTGCGCTGCGAAACGGGGCGGCGGCCGCGCTGGGATGCAAGTCTTTGGACAAAATAGACATAAAAAGAAAAGAATTTTCAGCACTTAAAGCAGGGCGCGTACAGAAAAAACAAAAAATACTGACAGCTGCGCCGTCAAATAAGGACTTTTGACGCATTTTAATAGAAAAAAGAAAAAACCACTTTCTTTTTTTGCAAAAATATGTTACTATTCTGTTACGGAACTATGGACAGCCTGCAACCAGAGGCGTCTGTAAACACAAACATTCTTTAAGGAGGAATGTGTCTTATGATGAAGTATCTCCAGAAACTGGGCAAAGCTCTGATGCTTCCCGTCGCGGTGCTGCCGATCTGCGGCATCCTGATGGGCATCGGCTACGCTCTGGCTCCCGCAGTTATGGGTGCTGAGGGCGCAACTTCCGGCGCAGCATACACCATCGGCTTCCTGCTCATCAAGGCAGGCGGCGCTCTGATCGATAACATGGCATGGCTGTTTGCCATCGGTGCCGCTGTCGGCCTTGCTGACAACGACGGTACCGCAGGTCTGGCCGGTCTGGTCAGCTTCCTGATGATGCAGCAGCTGCTGAACCCCGGTGTGGTCAGCGCTGTGCGCCACATCGAGGAGGGCACCGCTACCTACATTGCATACCAGAAGGTCGCCGGCAACTCCTTTATCGGCATTCTGGCTGCCGTCATCGGCGCTGCCTGCTACAACAAGTTCAAGAATACCCAGCTGCCTGACTGGCTGGCATTCTTCTCCGGCAAGCGCTTCGTTGCGATCGCTACCGGCCTGATCTCCATCGTAGCATCCGTTGTTCTGCTGTTCGTCTGGCCCGTCATCTTCGACGCTCTGGTCGCAATCGGCAACGGCATCGCTGGCATGGACGGCATCGGCGCCGGCATCTACGCCTTCCTGAACCGTCTGCTGATCCCCACCGGTCTGCACCACGCTCTGAACAACGTGTTCTGGTTCGACACCATCGGTCTGGGCGACCTGACCCACTTCTGGGCTGGCGAGACTTCCGCTGATGTGGGCTGGAGCCTTGGTATGTATATGTCCGGCTTCTTCCCCTGCATGATGTTCGGTATTGCCGGTGCTGCTCTGGCTATGGTCAAGACCGCTAAGAACAAGAAGGCTGCTATTGGTCTGGTCGTCTCCGCTGCCATCTGTGCATTCGTCTGCGGCGTTACCGAGCCCTTCGAGTTCGGCTTCATGTTCCTGTGCTTCCCGCTGTACGTTGTGTACTCCGCTCTGTACGGCATCTTCACCATCATCACCTACTACTCCGGTTTCCGTGCTGGCTTCTGCTTCTCCGCAGGCGCTACCGACCTGGTGTTCTCCGCTTCTCTGCCCGCAGCTGCCAAGACCTGGATGATCATTCCTCTGGGCATCGCAGCATTCCTGGTGTTCTACTTCGTGTTCTACTTCGCCATCACCAAGTTCGACCTGAAGACCCCCGGCCGTGAGGATGACGACGAGGAAGCTGAGAAGAAGGTCGTTCTGGCAAACAACAACTACACCGAAGTCGCTTCTGCTGTTCTGGCTGCTATCGGCGGCAAGGAGAACGTGAAGGACGTTGGTTACTGCGCAACCCGTCTGCGTTTTGAGGTGAAGGATAACACCAAGGTCGATGAGAAGGCTGTCAAGGCTGCCGGTGCTGCCGGTATCATCCGTCCCAGCAAGAACGCTTGCCAGGTCATCATCGGCACCAAGGTGCAGTTCGTGTACGACGAGCTGAAGAAGATGCTGTGATCCTGCACTTCTGAAAAGAATGAACTGCAAAAGTCTGGTTGATTTTGCAGTATGAACCGGGCCGCCGGGGGCGGGGTGCACAGCGCCCCCTCCCGGCGGTCCGCTCTTTTTGCACAGCGGTACAATGTTCACACAAAAGGACTTTTGAAAAAACACCCGGCGTGCTATACTGGGTGAAAAGAAAAGAGAACGAGGTGTTTTGTATGATCCTTCAGAATGCACTGGTCTATACCCCGCGCCACACCTTTGAGCGCGGCACCATCGTCATCCGCGATGGCCGCATCGTGCCCTTTGCCGCCCCGGAAGAAGGCGAGGAAGTGCTGGACGCCGAGGGTCTGTACGCCCTGCCGGGCCTTGTAGACATCCATTTCCACGGGGCAATGGGCAAGGATTTCTGCGACGGCACCGAGGAGGCCATCCAGACGCTGGCGGATTTTGAGGCAAGCAAAGGTGTGCTGGCCATCTGTCCCGCCACCATGACCTACCCGGAGGAATTCCTGAACCATGTGATGGACGCCGCTGCCGCCCACAAAAACGGCAAGGGCGCCGACCTTGTGGGCATCAACATGGAGGGCCCCTTCATCAGCCCCAAAAAGGTGGGCGCACAGAACCCGGAGTATGTGCAGGGCGCAGACGCTGCCATGTTCCGCCGCTTGCAGAAGCGTGCAAACGGCCTGATCAAGCTGGTGGATGTTGCCCCCGAGGAGCCGGGCAATCTGGACTTTATCAAGGAGTGCCATAACGAGGTGCGCATTTCCATCGCCCACACCTGCACCGACTACGACACCGCCGTCAAGGCCTTTGAAGCCGGTGCCACCCACATGACCCACCTGTACAACGCCATGCCCGGCATCACCCACCGTGCACCCGGCCCCATCATTGCCGCCATGGAGCACGATGCCGAGGTGGAGCTCATCACCGATAACGTGCACATCCACCCCGCCATGGTGCGCTTCACCTTCAACACCTTCGGCGATGACCGTGTGTGCCTGATCGCCGACAGCGCCATGTCCTGCGGCCTGCCGGACGGCCAGTACAGCCTGGGCGGACAGGCCATCACGGTCAAGGGGCCCCGCGCCACCCTGACCGAGCACCCGGACACCATTGCAGGCAGCAACACCTGCCTGTACGACTGCATGAAGCGCGCCGTGCTGGAGATGAACGTCCCGCTGGAAAGCGCCGTGCGTGCCGCCAGCGAGAACCCCGCCAAGAGCATCGGTGTGGACGCCGACTACGGCTCTCTGGCCGCCGGGCGCTACGGCAATGTCATCCTGGCGGACAAGGAACTGAACATTCAGGCCGTCTACCAGAAGGGCACGCGCATCGTCTGATCGCCGGCAGCGCAGCGGGAGCAGCCCGGGCTTTTTCCGGGCTGTTTTGGCGGGCAGACGCCTTCGCGCAAAAACGACATCTTTCTTGACCCGCACCTGGCATTGCGCTATAATAAAGCTGGTTCCCGGTAGCAGCCGCAGGGTGCGCTGCCGGGGATGGGAGGAACGCATCGGTGCTCGTTGTGCATGGTTTTGCAGCCATGGAGCGCCGGTGGCGGCTGTCCGCTTGGATGGCTGAGCTTATTTTATAATAGGGGTATTATAAAATGCGGCAGATTTCGAAAAAAAGTTTTTATGGCAGTGTCAGAAACGGTCTGACCGGTGTTGCACGTTTTGCAGCGGTTCCCCATGGGGAGCGCCGCGGCAGGGCGTGTTCCGGTGCGTTCTGACACTGCTTTTTTCTTCCCGCAACGCCCCCCGTTTTTTCAGTCCGGATCGCATCGCCGGAACGGCGAACGCGTTCAATAAACGAGCAGAGCACCCGGCCCTGCGAGAATATGGAGGAATAGATTATGAATTGTCCAAAGTGTGGAGCGCAGCTCCCGGATGGAGCAAAATTCTGCGGCAGCTGCGGCGCACGCCTGACAGAGCCCACCCAGACCATCGTGGCGCGCAAGCCCACTGCCCCGGTCGTGCAGGCCCCGGAGGAGGTCGCGGTGCAGCCCGATCAGGGTGCCGCTGCGGCCAAAAAGTCCAAGCTGCCGCTGCTGATCGTGGCCATCGTGGCTGTGGTGCTGGCTGTGCTGGCAGTGGTGTTCTTCGTGCTGCCCAACCTGGGCGGCTCCAGCAAGAACGCCTATGTCGCACTGCAGGACGGCAAGTATGAGCTGCTGCCCAGCCTGAGCAAGACCGACACGGTGGAGATCGCTTCGGCCAAGACCGACGAGAGCGATTACGAGAGCCTGAGCACCGCATTCAGCCCGGACGGCAAGTATTTCTACTATATCTCCAAGCTGGACGGCAGCTACGGCACCCTGAACCGTGCCGAGTATGGCAAGCTGAAGGACGGCTCGGACAAGAACGACAAGTACATCACCACCATTGCAACGAACGTGAACCTGGACTTCTCGGTGCTGAACAATGGTGTCGTGTACAAGAACTCCGACGATAAGCTGTACTATTACGACGGCAACCAGCCCACCACCCTGGGCAAGGATGTCTACTCCTTCCGTGTGGACACCGAGAAGAACCGCGTGATGTACTATACCGCCGACGACAACGGCGACTTTACCCTCTACTTCGTGGACCTGAAGAAGCCGGATGAGTCCACCAAGCTGGTGAGCAGCGTGTACTCGCTGGTGTCCACCCAGAACCTGGACCACATCCTGTACTACAAGAAAAACGACGATGATGAGAGCATTCTCTACAGCGTGGATACCGCAGGCAACACCGAAAAGCTGGTGGATGACTACGAGACCGTGACCTACGGCGACGACGCACTGTATTATCTGGGCGCTTCGGGCGAGACCTATTCGCTGGCTTCGGTGCTGTCCGATGCCGACAACTACACCAAGGAGCCCAGCGAGGACGATTACTCTGTCCCCTACTACTGGCACTATTACTTCGGCCAGTACGACAACGAGAGCGACTATGACCAGATCGTTGCTTCCTGCTCGACCTCGGTGCGCTTCTTCGGCGAGTACGCTTCCATCGACGACATGCAGTATTCTTCCGATTCTGCTGTGGCGCTGGCCTGCAAGTCCTTCGTGGACAAGTATTCCTCTCAGGAGGACGGCGACGGCTACTTCCCGCTGACCGACGCCGTCAAGGCAGACCTCGTCACCATTGCGCAGGCTTACGGCGAGTACGGCGACACCGCATGGCATGAGCTGTGCGTGGGCTGCGAGCAGGCTGGCAGTACCACCGATTACGATGCCTACTATGCTGCCCAGAGCCGCTATGAGCTGGTCCAGTCCATGAAGGAAGAAACCCCGGTCTATAACCTCTACAGCTTCAACTACAAGGACGGCACCACGACCGTGATCGCAGAGAACCTGCTGGCGGCCGTGAACTACCAGAACACGATCTTCTACTACGGCGCAGACGCCCTCACCGGCACCGTGACCGTGGACGATGTGGTGAACAGCGACGGCAGCGACTATCTGGAAGATATCATGGAACCGGCCAATGTGCATGTGTATAACATGGATACGGGCAAGACCGTGAACATGTCCAAGACCTTCCTTGAGGCCATTGCCGAACTGGACGATGCCGCCATGGTGGGCGATTACGTCCTGGTTGAGGACAGCGACGAGGATACCCTGTACGCTGCCAAGGTCAGCGGCAATGTCATCGGCAGCCTGGAGATCGTGTCGGATGACGCTTCCATCTGCAGCGTGGAAGACGGTGTGCTGTACTACGTTGCGAACAAGTACGACAGCAACGGCACCTCTTATGTGGACCTGTACACCTACGCGAACGGCAAGTCCACCCGCGCGGCGCAGGACATCGCAGCCGATTACGCAACGGTGTACGAGGACGGCCAGCTGCTGGTGCACACCGGTTATAACAGCTACGACGACAAGGAGATCGCACTGATCGCCAAGGACGGCACCCGCACCGTGATCGCGGACGGCGTGAGCTGGGTCCGCCGCGTGGATAAGAACACCACGCTGTACATCTCGGACAACGATCTGTACAGCTACGACGGCAAGGAGAAGACCCGCCTGCTCACCGATGTGGACCAGATGTGGTGCAGAGACACGCTGGCCGGGACCACCATTGATCTGGGCTGGTACGGCTATTAAGATTCAGCGAAAAGGAGACGCAACCATGGCATTTTTCGATGAAATGAAGAACCGGGTCACCCAGGCGAGCCAGAGCGCGGCCAAGAGTGCCAAAGAGTTTTCGGAGATCACCCGGCTGAACGGCGAGATCTCGGATGCAGAAAGCCGCATCAACCAGCTCTACAATCAGATCGGCTATGAGGTGTACTGCGCCTACAGCGCACACCCCCTGCCCGAAGCAGCCGATCTCATCGAGCAGGTGAATGCCCTGCACGATAAGATCGAGAACTGCCGGATGCAGATCCAGACCATCAACGCAGCCAGCCGCTGCCCCAACTGCGGCGCAAAGATCCGCCCGGGCATGGCCTTCTGTTCCGGCTGCGGTGCACGGCTGGTCCAGGCAGAGCCTGCCCAGCCCGCCGCACAGGCTTTCTGCCAGAACTGCGGCGCGCCGCTGGCCCCGGGTGCAGCCTTCTGCACCAGCTGCGGCACACGGGTGGAGCAGCCCGCGGCTCCCACCCCGGCTCCCGCTCCCGCCCCGGCAGCCCCGGCACAGTCGGCGGCATTTACCCCGGCACCCTCGTTCCAGCAGCCCGCCCAGCCCGTGCAGCAGCCGGTCCAGCAGCCTGCCCAGCCGGCAGCCCCGCAGACTTCGGTCTGCCCCAGCTGCGGTGAGCCCATCCCGGCGGATGCGACCTTCTGCATCAACTGCGGCGCAAAGCTGGACTGAGCCAACGACTTATAAAGAGCATACCCCACATCACGGGAGGATGGAATGGATAGACCGAAACCTCTGACCGCAAACGTCGGGCAGGACGCCGCATACCTCGGCATGCGTGTGAACCTCATCGGCGAGAACGGCCACATCGACGCGCTGCTGCTGCCCCGGGTGGCAGAAGGCAAATATCGTTTTTCCCAGGCGGGCAGCGGCTTCCTTTCCATCGAAGCGCTGGGCGGCCAGTGGTATCTGTGCTGCGACGCGGCCACCTGCTTTGTGGGCGCGCAGTCGGTGGACTGCCGCCAGACGCCGCTGGCACTGCGGCAGATGTACTTCCTGCGCAATGCGGGCCGCCAGTATATCCTGTATGCCGAGACCATCACCAAGGCGTCCAGCGTGTTCCGCAACTACCGTGCACGCTACAATGTGCCCATCCGCTTTGGCCGCGACAACACCAACGATATCGTCAGCTCCAACGGCTTCGTCAGCCACCACCATGCCATCTTCCGTCTCACCGAGCGCGGCTGGGAGGTGCAGGACCTGGAGAGCGCCAACGGCGTTTACGTCAACCACTGCCGCGTGAGGGGCACCGCCGCGCTGAAGCTGGGCGATGTGGTCTACCTGATGGGCCCCCGCGTCATCGTCGGCACGGACTTTCTGTCCATCTGCTCCGGTGATACCAAAATGTACGTCAGTCCGTCGGTGCTGCCGGTGCTGGACCCGCCCCGCGGTGACGTGGGCGTTGCCACCGGTGCCCGCCGCGGCGGGCTGTACAACCGCGGCCCCCGCAGTCGTTATTCCATGGAGTGGCCGGCCATCGCAGTGGATGCGCCGCCTATGCCCATGAACTCGGACAAGATGCCGCTGGTGCTGCGCATGGGTTCGTCGGCCGTCATGGGCGGCCGCTCCATCATGATGGGCAGCTACAGCATGGCCCTCACCTCGCTGGTCTTCCCCTTCCTGACCCAGCGCTACACCGAAAAGGAGCGCAAGGAATATGAGGCCCGCCGTCTGGAAAAATACGGCGAATATCTGGAAGCCAAAAAGCAGGAGATCGAAAAGGAGTGCAAGCACGAATACGACGTGCTGAACGCCAACTACCCGAACATGTCCAGCGTGCTGGGCTACTTTGAGAGCATGGTCTCCCGCCTGTGGGAGCGCCGCAACACCGACGACGACTTCCTCACTTTGCGCATCGGCTCCGGCACGGTGCCCATGCGCGCCGCGCTGGAGTACCCGCAGGAGCGCTTTGAGATGGAGCAGGACACGCTGGAAGCGCAGATGTATGCGCTGGTGCAGCAGACCTACGTCATCCCCAAGGCCCCGGTGATGACCTCCCTGCTGGAGGACTACGTCTGCGGCGTGGTGGGCGACCGGCCCTATGTGCTGGCCTTTGTGCGCAGCCTGGCGGCCCAGCTCATGATGACCCACAGCTACGACGAGGTGAAGTGCATCTTCCTGCTGGAAAAGGAAGAACTGCCCGCCCTGAACGAGGTGCGCTACCTGCCCCATGTGTGGAACAACGAGCGCACCATCCGCTTCCTGGCCACCAGCCAGCCCGGCGCCAGCGCCATCGGCGAATACCTGCGCCGGGAGATGGAGGGGGCCTTCGGCGCAAAGGCAGATGTGGCGAAATACCGCCGCACCCACCCGCACTATGTGGTGTTTGCGCTGAGCAAATCCCTTTACGATAACCTGGAAGTGCTGAAAGATGTGCTGGCCGAAGACCACAACGTGGGCCTTTCGGTGGTGGCCGCCTTTGAGCAGCAGCCCAAGGAGAGCACCCGCATCTTCCGCATGAGCTCCACCGGCACCCATCAGGCCTACGACCTGCTGCACCCGGACCAGCCGCCCCAGGAGTTCGCGCTGGACCGCTACGGCGAGGACCGCTACCTTGCCAGCATGAAAAAGCTGGCCAACACCAGCCTGATGACCATCGCAGGCAGCTACAGCCTGCCCAAGACCTTCACCTTCCTGGAGATGTTCGGCGTGGGCAAGGTGGAACACCTGAACCTGCTCAAGCGCTGGGCCGACAGCGACCCCACCCGCAGCCTGGCTGCGCCGGTGGGCGTGGGCACCGACGGCGAACTGTTCATGCTGGACCTGCACGAAAAGCGTCAGGGCCCCCACGGCCTGGTGGCCGGCATGACCGGCTCCGGCAAGTCGGAGTTCATCATCACCTACATCCTGTCCATGGCGGTCAACTTCAGCCCCGACGAGGTGGCCTTCCTGCTCATCGACTACAAGGGCGGCGGCCTGGCCGGTGCCTTTGAGGATAAGGCCCGCGGCATCCATCTGCCGCATCTGGTGGGTACCATCACCAACCTGGACGGTGCCGCCATCTCCCGCTCGATGATCTCCATCGAGAGCGAGCTGAAACGCCGCCAGCGCATCTTCAACGAGGCGAAAAGCCGCTGCAACGAAGGCACGCTGGACATCTACGATTATCAGCGCCTGTACCGCGCCCACCGGGTGGAGGAACCCCTGCCGCACCTGTTCATCATCTCGGACGAGTTTGCCGAGCTGAAAAGCCAGCAGCCGGAGTTCATGGACAAGCTGATCAGTACCGCCCGCATCGGCCGAAGCCTGGGCGTCCACCTGATCCTGGCCACCCAGAAGCCCTCCGGCGTGGTCAACGACCAGATCTGGAGCAACACCAAGTTCCGCGTCTGCCTGCGCGTGCAGGACACCGGCGACAGCCAGGACATGCTCAAGCGCCCGGACGCCGCCAGCCTGAAGGACACCGGCCGGTTCTACCTGCAGGTGGGCTACAACGAATACTTCGCCATGGGCCAGTCCGCATGGTGCGGCGCCGAATACATCCCGCAGGACGAAGTGGTCCAGCAGAAGGACGAATCGGTGCAGGTCATCGACGACACGGCCCAGACTCTGCTGGTGGCAAAGCCCATCAAGAAAAAGAAAAAGGCCGAGTCCAAGCAGATCGTGGCGGTGGTGCAGTACCTGTCCGAGATGGCAAAGCGCGAACACATCATCCCGCGCACCCTGCTGCCGCCCCCGCTGCCCACCATGCTGACGCTGGCGCAGCTGCAGGAGCGCTTCCCCGGCAAGACGCCGGAAAAGATCTCGGCCCTCGTGGGCATGATCGACGACCCGGGCAAGCAGGAACAGTACCCGATGGAGCTGGACCTGCAGAGCACCCACAACCTGCTGCTGGTGGGCGAAAGCGGCTGCGGCAAGACGGCCATGATCCAGACCATGCTGCTGAACCTGGCCCAGCGCTATACGCCCGAGCAGGTCAACTTCTACATTCTGGATTTCTCCAGCAAGCTGCTGACCCAGTTCCGCCGCATCCCGCACTGCGGCATCGTGCTGACCGACGAGGACGAGCCGTCCATCGACCGCCTGTTCGAGATGATCACCGACGAGACCAAGCGCCGCCAGAAGCTGTTCGCGCAGGCTGAGGTGAACAGCTACGAGGCTTACTGCCGGGTGGAAAAGCTGCCCCTGTGGGTGGTGGTGATCGACGGCGTGGTCAACTTTACCAGCATCAAGAAGGGCAACTTCTACTACAGCACCATCCACGATTTCATGCGTGACGGCGCGCCCTACGGCATCAAATTCGTGCTGGCAGGCGGCCATTACAACGAGTTCAGTATGCGTGTGCGGCAGGAAGCCAGCGAGCACATCGGCATGAACCAGAAGGACAAGTACGGCTACTTCGACATTCTGGGCTGCAAGACCGAATATCTGCCGCCCTGCCTGCCGGGCCGCGGCCTGTGCATCTGGGAGGAGCAGCCGCTGGAGTTCCAGGGCGCGATCCTTTCGGACAGCGAGGACCAGCAGGCCGCCGCACAGCAGCTGCGCGCCGCGCTGGACGAGATCGCCGCCCGCGATGCAGCATACCCCCCGGCCATGCGTCTGCCGATGGTGGAAGAAGGCCAGAGCTACGCAGAATTCTGCGAAAAGTTTGCGCCCATGCGCATCCCGCTGGGCTACAACCTCTCGGATGCAAAGCCGGTGGCGCTGCCGCTGCGCCAGACCTTCTCGCTGACGGTCTACAACGGCAACCCGGCCGGTGCCGAGCACATCGTGAGCACCCTGCTGCAGGCGTACTGCCGCGAGCACATGGAGCTGTTCATCGTGCGCCGCAACTTCAACAGCATCTATGCGGACGGTTCGGACCTGCTGCAGCAGCTGCAGGCGCAGACCAAGGTCACCCTGTTCGAGCAGGATAAGGAGACCGGCCTGCAGGAGCTGTTCGAGCGCCTGATGGCGATCATGGGTGAGCGCATGCAGCTGCGCAACGAGTTCGTGCAGCAGAACGGCCTGACCCGTGGCGACCCGCAGAACACGGTGCGTGCCTTTGAGTATATCCATGCCCACAGCACGCCGCTGATGGTGATCTTTGAAAACTACTACGAGTTTGCAAAGTCGCTGTACGACGGCCAGGCGGTGATGTTTGCCGAGCTGTTCCGTGCGCAGGACCCGAACACGACCAGCAAGAAGAACAACGGCTATGGCTACAACATCTACTATACGGCCTGCTTCGGCCCCGGCGAATATACGCTGACGGCGGCCCAGACGCCGATGGCGGACTGCTTCAACCCCCAGAAGTTCACCTTGATGTTCGGCGGCCAGCTGGACAAATGCGGCGCCGTTCCGCTGCCGCGGGATTACCTGGCGATCAACGAGCCGGATGAGCACTACAACCACTGCGTGATGTATTATCAGGGCAGGCTGGCCGGGCTCTCGCTGCCCTGCGGCGAGCTGGTGCATGTGGAACCCGACCCGGATGAAGTGCCGATCATTTGAGAAAGCAAGGAGAATTGACCATGGCTGACAGAAAGAGTGTCCAGACCGAAGGCTATCAGCTGGAGCTGGAACACCTGACCCAGGAGAAAAAGCTGATGCAGCAGCTGCTGCAGATGTGCACCGAGCAGTATGCAGAGGTCTGCGAGCGCTTCCCCGAAGAAGATGCGATGAAGATCCACAAGGATTACCTCAAAAAGCAGCTGGGACGGTATCAGCAGTGCGTCCGGATCGCAGAGTGGCGCGCCAAGAAGCTGCGCGGCATCACCTTTGGCCGCGAGGAATATCCCGCGTTCTGCGAGAAGTTCCCGGCTGGCCGCATTCCGTTGGGCTACGACGACCAGAGCGATAACCCCATCGCCCTGCCGCTGCGGCAGATGTTCTCCCTCTCGGTGGTGGTGAAGGAGCCGGAGACCCGGGAAAAGGTCTACGCAAACCTTCTGGAAGCCTATGCCCGCGAGGGGATGCAGGTGATGGTCTTCAAGAAAAAGAAGAACAGCCTGTTCGGGGAGGGCTCGCCCCTTCTGCAGGCCTACCAGAAGCGCACCGACATGATCCTGCTGGAAGCTGCGGCAGAGGACGGCAAGCGTCTGGTCGATAAACTGACAAAAGAAATGCAGAAACGCGCGGACCTGAAGCGTAAATACTGCAAGGAGCATGATCTGGATGCGGCCGATCCGACTTCTGCATTGAAGGCCTTTGACTTCATCCGCAGCAAAACGAAGCCGCTGATGGTCTGGTTCGAAGCTTTTGAGGAGCTGGAGACCATATTCACAGCAGAGGACAAAGCATCACTGGGTGCATTGTTTGCGGCAGGCGGCAAGCAGGAAGAAATGACGGACTACGCTAACCTGCAGCGAGGCCGCGGCTACAACCTGTATTATACCGGCTGCTTTAAGGAAGGCTTTTCCCAGTGCGGGCAGCAGCGGGATGATTCCCTGCTGGAGCAGTTCAACCCCCAGCAGCACATCCTGCGCTTCAACGAGGAGCCGGAGGAAAAATGTTTCGCCCGCTGGGAGGAGTACCAGTACGGCATCCCCGGCAAGACCCAGTGCAGCTGCATCATGACCTACAACGGCGAAGACTACTGCATCACGATGCCCTGCGGCACCCACGAGGAAGAAAACCCGGACGATCTGAACATTTTCACGCTGGACCTGTAAGGCGGAGAACGGCATGGATAAGCTTTTGCTGACCATCGAAGTCCCTTCGGTGGAACAAATATTCGATTTTACGGCCCCCAAGACCATCACGCCGGGCCTGATGCGCGAACTGCTGTATCAGGTGCTGGCAGAGCTGACGGGCGGGGCCTACATCCCTTCCGGCGCAGAACTGCTGTGCCGGCGCGAAGACCGGAAGGTCTTGCCCACGGAAGTATCGCTGGAAGACAGCGGTGTACAGATGGGCGACCATCTGATCCTGTTCTGAAACAGTGAGGACCCATGGATTATTACATCGACGAGCTCTACGAAGGCTGTGTGAGCGAACTGAATACCCTGTATCAGCTGTTGGAGCAGGACAAAGACGAACTATCAGGCTGTGTGGGTGGAGAACTGCTGGACGCGTACAGAAAAAATACAGATCTCCTTCTGCAGCAGCTTGATGGAATACAAAAAGATCTGCGCATCATTTTTGATGTCTGATCGAAAACACATTTAATTGGAGGTATTGTACTATGGCAGCAACTACAGCAATGAACATTGATAGCCAGCGCGGCGGCCAGTGGTGTGACGCAGTGGAGCAGATCAACAACAAGGTCCAGCAGATCATGAGCGAGGTCGCTCAGATCGTCGAGGATCTGGGCAACTCCGACGAGGGCGGCAGCATCGGCGAAAAGCTTGTGAAGGCAGCAGCCGGCTATGTGCAGAAGTTCGGCCAGATGGTTGAGCAGTTCGTAAATGTTGTAACAACAATTGCTGAACAAATCGGAAAAGCGGTCCAGTTTGCACAAAAGGTCATCGGTGTTATTTCGACTGTGGCGAAGATCGTGGCAGTATTTGTCTGATCCTGATATGGTGTGGCTTAAAAGCGAAAGGAGCACATTATTATGGCAACAAATTTTGAAAGCATCAAACTGAACTTCAAATCCAGTGCATACTCCACCGCTGTCACCCAGCTGGAGTCCAAAATGAAGGAACTGGAATCGGCTCGCAGCGAGTATGACAAGCGCCGCAGCGAGATCCCCCAGTTCTGGGATGGCGATGCACGAGACGAAGCCTATGAGGTCATCGGCCAGAACATTGAGAACGTCAAGACCGCTTACAAGGCCGTGGAAGAAAACATGAAGGCCTTCAAGGAAGCAGACGAGAGCGCAAACAACATTGCAAGCGAGACCAAGCAGAAGCTGGAAGACGCCCGCAAGAAAGTGCAGAGTCTGTTCCAGTCCTGATGGAATTTTATCTAAACCCCGAGCGGCTGGAACAGCGCAATGAAAACGTGCGCGAACAGCTGCGCCATGTCCGGCGCTTTTCCGAGCTTGTCCGGCAGAGCAAAAAGATCGACACCATGCACCAGAAGGAGCTGATCCGGATTCAGCAGCGCCTGGACCGCATGGAGCGGAATCTGTCGCAACTGATCACTGCGACCGACGACGCACTGGCCGAATATGCAAAGCTGCAGCAGGAAATGAAGGATGATATGGCCCAGCTCAGGCACGATGCGACCCAGCTGTTTACATGACGTGAGTGTTGGGCGGCTCGCCGCAATACCATTTGCAGGCGGGCCGCTTTTTTTATCAGAACGATTTGAGGATAAGGAAGGTACGCGAAACCATGCGGACACTGAAACGAACGGCGGTATTCCTTTTGACCCTGCTGTGGCTGGCGGGGTGCGGGCTGTGCAGTTTTGCAGCGGGCGATCAGCCGGTGCTGTGGGCGGCGCAGACCGAGCAGAGCGCGGTGCTGTATCTGCCGCAGTCCGGTGATGTGACCGAATGCCTTGTGGGCAGCGTGAAGTGCACCGGCGTCCAGTCCAAGGCCATCTCGGAGCTGGAGCACCCCATCCACACGCTGATCTTACTGGATAACTCCCTCTCCATCCCGAAGGAGAGCCGGGAGACCATCTCCAAAATTCTGGACAACCTGGTGGGCAACCGGATGCAGGGCGAACTGTATACCATTGCCACCATTTCCGATGATATCCGCTATCTCTGCTCTGCCGAAAGCGATTATCTCTCGCTGGGCAGTGCCATTGACGGCATTACATATGAAAACCAGAACACCCAGCTGACCGACCGCGTCTATGAGGCGGTGCAGAAGCTGTATGATGCCGACCCCACCCAGCTGTGCCGGGTGGTCATCATCTCGGACGGCGTGGACGACAAGCAGATCGGCTACACCCGCACTGAGCTGGAAAACCTGCTGCGCAGCTGCGGCTACCCCATCTACACGGTGGGCTGCGGCCCCAACGACACGGCTGAGCGCAAAACAAAGCTGGAAAACTTGTTCGCGCTCTCCCGCGTGAACCGAGGCCAGTCCTGGTATCTGGCCGAGACCAACGACACCTTTGCCATCGCAAAGGGCATCTGTGAGTACAACGGTGCTCAGCGGGTCACCGCGAAGCTGCCGGACGAGGTGTGTGACGGCTCCACCCGGGCCATTCAGGTCACCTGCGGCGGCACCGCCTACAGCACCCAGCTGAAGATGCCCTTCGTGGCGGCCTCGGAACCGGCTTCGTCGGTCAGCAGCGCCCCGGCCTCATCGGCCGTGGAGCCGGTGCAGGACAACTCCAACCAGACGAGGATGCTCCTCCTGCTGGCCGGTGCGGGCGCTGCGGTGGTGATCGTGCTGGTGGTGGTCTTCGTGGTGCTGGGCCGCAAAAAGAAGGCCGACGCCAAAAAGAAGGACGCCCCCAAGGACCCGCCGCTGCCCGCCCGCCACGGCACCGTGGTGGTCACGGTGGACGATGACACCCCCGGCGTGCAGAAGACCTGGAACGCTGAAAAGCGCCCTGCCCCGGCCCCGGTGCGGCCAAAGCCCCAGCCGGTGCCGCCGCCCCAGCCCGTGGACCCCGGCGACGCCACGGTGCGCATGTTCGGCCGCAGCACTCCCTTCGGCGAGACTGCGGCGGCCGGGGCCCGCACCCCGGTGCTGCGCCTGACCGACCTGAACAACGCGGCCAACACCTACGAAGTGCCGCTGGACGGCATCGTGACCATCGGCCGCAGCGCCGGCTGCCGCCTGGTGCTGAGCCGCCCCTCGGTCTCCCACAGCCAGTGTGACATCTTTGTGCAGAACGGCCGTGTGTGCATCACCAACCGCAGCGCCACCAACCCCACCTGCGTCAACGGCCACCCGGTGGGCACGGCTTCCCCGCTGCCGGACGGCTGCGTGCTGACCATGGGCAACGAGAAAATGAAGGTGGTGATCGTCTGACCATGCTGCAGGGTGGAGTATTGTGCAAGACCGGCCTGAAGCGCAAGGTCAACCAGGACCGCGCCGGGATGCTGGCAGACGGCGACACCTGCCTGTGCTACATCGCGGACGGCATGGGCGGCCACTACGCCGGAGAAAAGGCCAGCGGCCTCATCGCCCAGTCGCTGACCGACTGGTGGGACGGCTGCCACGAGGCCGCGCGCCGGATGCCGCTGCAGGAGCTGGCCGAGCACTTCAAAGAATTGCTGGACGGCTGCGCATCCCAGCTCAACCGCGAGATCCCGGAGGACGAATACTGCGGGTCCACCATCGTGCTGCTGTGGCTGAACGGCGGGCAGTACCTGCTGCTGACGGCGGGCGACAGCCGTTGCTACCGGCTGCGGCGGGGGCTGCTGCGCACCGAGTTCTGCCAGATGAGCACCGACGACGTCTACCACGCCAAAGGCCCCGAGGACGCGGCGCTGGAAGGCAAGCTGACCAACTGCATCGGCTCCCAGTACACGGCGCACTACACCGTGCAGACCGGCACGGCCGAGCGCCGCACCCTGTTCGCGCTGTGCAGCGACGGCGTTTACCGCTGCTGCCCGCCGGTCTCGCTGCAGGCAGAGCTGGCCGAGGCTTTCCGCACCGACGACCTCAAGCCGGTGCTGGACCGCATCAGCGCCATCGTCTGCTCCCACGGCGCACCGGATAACTATTCGCTGGTCGTGGCGCAGATCAAATAACCGAAACATCGGCAGGAGGAATTTCATGGATTATCAGATCTCCTATGCCTGCATGAGCCACATCGGCAGGCGCCGGCGCATGAACCAGGACAACTTCCTGTGCGGCGGCATCTATGCAAAGCCGGATCAGCCCGGCCGGGGCCGCGCGCCCATCACCGGCAGCGTCACCTCGGCGCAGACCTCCCTGTTCGGCGTGTTCGACGGCATGGGCGGCGAGGAACGGGGTGAGATGGCTTCCTACCTTGCGGCAAAGGCAGCCTTCAGCACCCTGCGCAGCGGCACGCCCCGCCAGACGCTGGAGGCGGTGTGCCAGAACGCGAACCTGGACATCTGCCATTTCATCGAGGAGAACGGCCTGGGCACCTGCGGCACCACCGCCGCCATGCTGCTGCTGACGGCAAACGGCGTGAGCGCGTGCAACATCGGCGACAGCAAGATCTTCCGTCTCAGTGCAGGCAGCCTGTACCAGATCTCGGAAGATCACCTTTCCATCGCGCCCTACGGCGAGAAAGCGCCCCTGTCCCAGTATCTGGGCATCCCGCCGGAGGAGCTGACCATCTGCCCGTATTACGCCGAGCTGCCCTATGCGGACCAGGACAAATATCTGCTGTGCTCCGACGGCCTGACCGACATGGTCCCGCCCGAAGACATCGCCCGCATCCTGGCAAAGTTCCCGGCGGAGCAGGCGGCGCAGATCTTGCTGCAGAACGCGCTGGACAACGGCGGAAAAGATAATGTGACCCTGATCGTGCTCGAGATCGGGCGGCCCGCTACGACCGGGCTGCTGGACCGGATCAGGAATCTGTTTTAATGGAGGAGGAACCAAACATGACCCAGGAAATTGAAAAGATCTGGCCCGAATGGAAGGTCGTGGAGCGGATCGGCAGCGGTGCCTACGGCTCGGTCTACAAGGCCGTGCGCAGTGACCACAACCTGACCAGCAGCGCCGCCATCAAGGTGATCTCCATCCCGAAGGACGCTTCGGAGATGGAATCCCTGCGCTCGGACGGCATGACCCAGGACGGCACCCGCACCTACCTGCAGGGCATCGTGGATGACTTCGTCAACGAGATCCAGCTCATGGAGACCCTGAAGGGCATCCAGAACATCGTCAGCGTCGAGGACTACAAGGTGGTGGAGCGCACCGGCGAGATCGGCTGGGATATCTACATCCGCATGGAGCTGCTCACCCCCTTCAACGACTGGAAGGGCACCCGCACCCTCTCGGAGGCCGAGGTCATCCGTCTGGGCATCGACATCTGCTCGGCGCTGGAGATCTGCGAGAAAAAGCAGATCATCCACCGCGACATCAAGCCCGAGAACATCTTCATCAACGAGTTCGGCTTCTTCAAGCTGGGCGATTTCGGCATCGCGCGCAAGCTGTCCGGCACCCGGGGCGGCCAGTCCATCAAGGGCACCTATAACTACATGGCACCGGAAGTGGCCAGCGGCACCAACTACGACGGCCGGGTGGACATCTACTCGCTGGGCATCGTGCTGTACCGCCTGCTGAACAACGACTGCCTGCCCTTCGTGCCCAGCCAGCAGCTGATGCTGGACCAGAAGGCCCGCACCGACGCGCTGAACCGCCGCCTGCGCGGTGATGCGCTGCCGGCCCCGGTGAACGCCTCCCGCGATCTGGCAAACCTGGTGCTGTGCGCCTGCGCGCACAACCCGGACGCCCGCTTCCGCTCGGCGGCGGTCATGAAGCGCGCATTGCAGAACCTGCAGAGCGGTGCCCAGCCCGCGCGCCCGGCCCAGCCTGCTGCGCAGCCCGCAGCCGCCGCTGCACCGCGGGTCCGCGTGAACACCCGTTCTTCGCAGCCGCAGCCGCGCCCGGCGGCCCAGCCTGCGGACGAAAAGACCACCCGCATCGTGCCCGGCCCGGCCCCGGCGGCACAGCCCCAGTCGGAGCCTACCATGCGGGTCCCGCAGCCCAAGCCCCAGCCGGAACCCACCCCCGAGACCGGCAAGAAGGGCAAAAAGGCCAAGAAAGAAAAGAAGAAAAAGAAGGGCGGCAAGGCCAAGTGGATCCTGCTGCTGATTTTGGTGCTGCTCATCGCGGCAGCGGCCGTGGTGGTGCCCTCGCTGCTGACGGACAACGGCGAGAGCATCCCGCTCATCGGCGGTGCCATCAGCGAGGCCAACGCCGAGAACGCACGCAAGCAGGACATTGAGTCCATCCTGGCGGATGCCGCCACCTACGCCGACGCAGGCGACTACACCAACGCCCTGCGCACCCTGTCCGGCGGCCTGAACAAGTACCCCGAGGACGCAGAACTCACCGCAAAGCAGACCGAATACACCGAGGCGCTGGCGGCCAAGAACAAGCAGGACGCCCTGGACCAGGCCGCCCAGTACGCCGCCGCCGGGGACTACAAGTCCGCGCTGGAGACGGTGCAGGAAGCCCAGAAGCTGCTGGGCAGCGACGCCGACTTCCTGCAGAAGACCGCCGAGTACACCGAGAGCTACAAGAGCGCAGCCCTCGAGACGGCAGCACAGTATGAAAAGACCAGCGACTACCTGAACGCCTACAAGACCATCCAGACCGCGATGGATCTGGTGGGCAGCGATTCCTCGCTGAACGTCAAGCTCTCGCTCTATGCCCAGAACTACGCCTCCGCCGTCGCCGCTCAGGCGGATGAGAAGATTGCCGCCAAGGACTTCGCCGGGGCCCGCACCCTGCTGACCAACGCCCTGAAGGAGCTGCCCGGCAACGCCACCCTGACTGCAAAGATGACCCAGGTGTCCTCCTCGCAGCCGGTGTCCCTGTCCACCCTGTCCGTGCTGAACGGCGGCTGGGACTGGAACGCCACCGCCCCGGAAGACCCCTTCGGCAACGATTACTCCGACGCCGTGAACTATGCGGTTCTGGGTGATAACTGGTATTCGTGGCAAAACTACTCTGCGGAATACCGAATTTATAAAAACTATTCTTCGATCACATTCGACCTGGTGCCTTACAAGAATATTACGACCGACGGCACCGGCTATGTACAAGTCTATGCTGACGATGTGCTGGTGCAGACCTCGCCGGTCGTCGGCCAGAAGACCGACCAGATTACGGTAACAGCAGACATTACCGGCGCAGATTACCTGAAGCTGGAATTGCACCTGAAGGATGGCGGTGTGCTCATTCTCTCGAATGTGCAGCTGTGGCCGTAAACATTGCGTTTTGACCGGAATGAATTGAACACGGAGGAAAACTTGCGATGAAATTCTGTACCGAATGTGGGACCAAAGCGGACTTTGACGAGCAGAAATTCTGCAAAGTCTGCGGCCATAAATTCCCGGAAGCCGCTCCTGCCCCCCAGCCGGACCTGCCGGAGGACGACCCCAACGACCAGACCATCTCGTCGGCTCCTTTCTGGAGCACGCCGTCGGTGCACTCCGCTGCGCCGGAACCGGCCCCTGCCCCGGCAGAGGCCCCGGAGGAAGCCGAAGCCCCGGCGGCCGCGCCGGAGCCCTATGAAACGCTGGAGGAGGACAACGGCCCCACCATCAGCCCGGCAACGAGCGGTGCAAAGTCCTTCCACCGGGCGGCTTCCCTCAGCCCGGAACCCGCTGCCCCGGTGGAGCCTGCCGCTCCCGCAAACGACGCAACGACTTTCACCCCGGTGGAGCCTGCCGCCCCGGCAGAGGACGCAACCGTCTTCACCCCGGTGGAGCCTGCTGCTCCTGCGGATGACGCAACCGTCTTCACTCCGGTGGATCCCGCCGCCCCTGCGGACGACGCGACCGTCTTCACCCCGGTGGAGCCCGCCGCTCCTGCAGAGGACGCAACGGTCTTCACCCCGGTGGAGCCCGCCGCTCCTGCAGATGACGCGACCGTCTTCACCCCGGTGGAGCCCGCCGCTCCCGCAGAGGACGCAACGACTTTCACCCCGGTGGAGCCTGCCGCTCCTGTGTATGATACGGCGGCTTACGCCCCGAACGGCCCCGCTGCGCCCGCAGGCGATGAGACGGTGCGGGCCTTCCTCCCGCCGCAGGACGATGACTACAGCATCGGCGTGAGCGCCCCGGCGGCCCCCGCAGCCGATTTCTTTGCCCCGGAGGCAGGCGGCGGTGTGCCGCCCATGCCGCCGGAGCCCGTGGCAGAGGCCCCGGCCCGCAAAAAGAAGTCCCCTATCCTGCTGATCGTCCTGCTGGTGGTGCTGGCCGCACTGCTGGCCGTTGGCGGCTTCTTCGTCTGGAAGAAGCTGAGCGTCAGCAAGGATGTGAGCATCGGCGGCGTTTCCTACAGCATCGAGGACACCACCGAGCTCGCCGTGCAGGACCCCACGGACGAAGACTGGGCCGCCCTGTGCTCCCTGCCGAACCTCACCAGCCTGACCATCACCGGCAGCGGCAGCACCGCGCTGGACGAGAACAAGCTCACGAAGCTCACCGTCCTGCAAAAGCTGGAACAGCTCTCCGCCGACGGCGTCACCTTCCCGGACGGCGTGTCCGAGCTGGCGAACCTGGATGCGCTGGACACTCTGGCGCTGACCAACTGCCAGCTCACCAGTGAGCAGTGCAACGGCCTGGACGGCCTGCATGGCCTGCGCAAGCTGAATCTTGCAAACAACCAGCTCACCAATCTTTCCTTCCTGCAGGGCCTGACCGGCCTGCAGGAGCTGGATGTTTCCGGCAACCAGATCGTGGATTACAGCCCCCTCACCGCCCTGACGGGCCTGACCACCCTCAGCGTGGACCAGTGCCAGGTGCAGGTGCTGAGCACCCTCCCGGCCCTTGCCAGCCTCACCGTGGGCGGCAAGCCCATTGAGGATACCGCCGCCTATCTGAAAGAGCAGAAGGAGACGGTGGACCTCTACAACAGCGTCATCGGCTGGTTTGAAAGCGGCGATTACAACACTCTGAAGGTGGTGCTGCAGCAGTTCACGAATGCCGATTCTCTGGGCGGCGCGGTGCTGTCCTATGTCAACGGCTGGCTGATGGGCAGCGGCACCGAGTGGGATGCCATCAAGTCCAGCCTGCCCGCAGGCGCCAAGGAAGTTCTGGTGGACACCACCGGCCTGTACTACGGCCAGGTGGTGGACGGCAAGCGCTCCGGCGAAGGCATCCAGCTGTTCGCGGGCAATTACAGCGTCTACAACGGCCAGTGGTCCAACGACCTGCCCAACGGCACCGGCACTTACCGCAAGACTGCCGCCGACGGCACCACGCTGGAGTTCACCGGCACCTATGCCGACGGCTATGAGAACGGCACCATGACCTTCAAGGCCACCAACAGCACCGGCAGCCAGTCCGGCACCTACACCGCCGCCAACGGCAGCCGCACCACGGTGCGCCAGATCAGCGACAGCCAGTACGCCTTTGTCCAGTTCGACAACGTCTACTGGTACGATGCTTCCCCGGACGGCCACGGCGTGGCTGTGGGCAAGATCGCCTATCAGGAGGAGCAGGCCATGGAGATCCTGCCGGAGCCGGACCCCGTCCCGGCGGCATCGTCTTCCTCCGGCTCGGGCAGCGGCTCGGGCGGCCGCGGCTCCAGCTCGGGCAGCGGTTCTTCCGGCGGCGGCAGCTCTGCCCCGGCAGCCAGCACGCCCCCGGCCAGCAGCTCTGCGTCGTCCGATTCCGGTGACGACAGCGGCTCCTGGACGGCAGACGATATCTGGAACGTTGTGCAGCTGACGAAGGATATTATTGATATGTTCAGCTGATCCCGCATCGGCCTGAGCGCAAACGGCCTGCTTTTTGTCCGCGTGGGATAAGGCGGGCCGTTTATTTTCAAGACGAGGAGACACCATGGAGAAGGAATATTACCGGCGCTATGAGCCGTTTTTCGGCGAGTGGAGGCTGGGGCGGTTCATCGGCGCGGGCAGCTACGGCAAGGTGTTCGAGATCGAGCGCCGCGACGCCCTGGGCACCGTGAGCACCAGCGCCATGAAGGCGCTGACCATCCCTTCCTCGCAGGATGAGCTGGACGCGATCCTGGCCAGCGGCATGGACGAGGAAGGCGTGTCCGACTACTTCCAGAAATATGTCGATGACATCAAAAAGGAGATCGCCCTGATGCAGCGGCTCAAGGGCCACAGCACCATCGTCAGCTATGAGGACCACCGGGCCTACCCCCACCCAGACGGCCGCGGGTGGGACATCCTCATCCGCATGGAGCTGCTCCGGCCCATCAACGACGACCTGCGCCGGCAGAAGATCTTCACCCGGGCCGAGGTCCTTCGCCTGGGCATCGACCTGTGCAGTGCGCTGGAAGTGTGCCAGAAAAACAACATCATCCACCGGGATATCAAGCCCGGCAACATCTTCCTTTCCCAGGAGGGCAGTTTCAAGCTGGGCGATTTCGGCGTGGCCCGCATCGCCAGCGCGTCCATGGCGGCCTCCACCCGGGCGGGCACCGTGAACTACATGGCCCCGGAGGTGTTCCAGGGCAGGCGCTACACAAGCAGCGTGGACATCTACTCGCTGGGGCTGGTGCTCTACCAGCTGCTGAACATGAACCGGATGCCCTTCTATCCGCCCCCGCCGCAGAACATCACGCCGGACCAGCAGGAGCGCGCCCGCGCCCGGCGGTTCTCCGGCGAGCCCCTGCCGCCCCCGGCTCAGGCAGACCCGGCCCTTGCGGCGGTGGTGCTCAAGGCCTGTGCCTGGGACCCTGCGGCCCGCTATGCGAGCCCTGCCCAGATGCGGCAGGCGCTGGAAGCGCTGACTGCGGCACCCGCCCCGGCCCGGGAGGGACCGCGCCCCGCCGAGACGTCGGCCCCGCAGCCCGTTCCGGCCCCCGGCCCGGCCCCGAAAAAGGCCCACGGCTTCCACGCCCCGGCCAAAACCCTTGCCCCGCTGCCGCCCCGGCTTGCCGAGGCACCCCCGGCGGAAGGGCCCGCGCCTGCCCCGGAAAGGGACCCCGGCGAGACGGTCCTTCTGCTGCGCTGGCAGGAAAAGCCGCGCACCCCGGAAGGCGCATCCCCTGCCGCCGGGCCAAAGGCGGCACCCCCGCTGACTGCGCCCAAAAAGCTGCAGCCCGCCCGGAAGCTGGCCCCCGCCGCCGACAAGGCGCAGGACGGCCCGGACGAAGAAAAGCGGTGAGCCCCCGGCCCGCCATCAACAGCGGGGAATCGCCCGCGTGAAAGTGAGGAACATCATGGACAACGAATACTATAAGCGCTACGAGCCGTTTTTCGGCGCGTGGTACATCAAACGCTATATCGGTGCAGGCAGCTACGGCAAGGTGTTCGAGATCGAGCGCCGCGACGAGTTCGACACCGTGTTCACCGGCGCGCTGAAGGCCATCACCATCCCATCCTCGCCCGACGAGCTGGAGGAGATCCTTTCGGACGGCATGGACCGGGACGGTGCGTCCACCTACTTCCGGGATTACGTCAAGGACCTCAACCGCGAGATCGCCCTCATGAGCAAGCTCAAGGGCCACAGCAACATCGTCAGCTATGAGGACCACGCCATCCACGCCCACGAGGACGGCATCGGCTGGGACATCCTCATCCGCATGGAGCTGCTCACCCCCATCACCGGCTACCTGAAGCAGAACAAGAGCTTTACCCGGCGCGAGATCATCCGCCTGGGCATCGACCTGTGCCGCGCACTGGAAGTGTGCCAGCGCTACAACATCATCCACCGCGACATCAAGCCCGCGAATATCTTCATCTCGGAGACCGAGGACTTCAAGCTGGGCGATTTCGGCGTGGCCCGCATCGCCAGCGCCTCCACCGGTGCTTCCACCCGCGCAGGCACCGTGAACTACATGGCCCCCGAGGTGTTCAAGGGCGAAAAATACACGAGCAACGTGGATATTTACTCGCTGGGCCTTGTGATGTACCAGCTGCTGAACGCGAACCGGATGCCGCTTTACCCGCCCTACCCGCAGCCCATGTCCCCCGCCCAGCGGGAGCGCGCCCAGGCCCAGCGGCTTTCCGGTGCAGCCCTGCCGCCCCCGGCCAACGCCGACGGCCGCCTGGCCGAGATCGTGCTCAAGGCCTGCGCCCCGGACCCGGCCCAGCGCTACGACAGCCCTGCCGTGATGCGGCAGGCGCTGGAAGCCATCCTCTACACCGAGGGCGAAGCCCGGGTGATCTACCCCGGCGGCGACGCCGTGCCCGTGCCCGGCACCAGCGGGACGGCAGACCTGCAGCCTGCGCCCGCCCCGGCCAAAAATGTTCCGGACGAGGGCACCATCCGCCCGGTTCCGGTCGGCGTGCCGGAAAGCCCCGCGCAGGAGCCGGAGACCGCAGACAGCGGGACCATCGGTGCGCCGGTGCCGGGCTGGAACGACGCAGCGCCCGCGCAGGAACCGGCGGGGACCGTCCACCTGATGGCGGCACCGTTCCAGCCGGAGACCGCAGAGCAGCCCGCCGCCGCCCCGGAAAAGGACGGGACCGTGCGACTCATGGCTGCGCCTGCCGAAGTCCCGGCGCAGGAACAAGCCCCGGCACAGCCGACCGAGCCGGAGACCCCGGCGGAAGAAGCCGCCCCGGCCGAAGCACTGCCTGAGGATGAGACCATCTGCATCGCAGCAGCCGAAAAGGCCCCGGAAGAACCGGCCCCTGCACCGGCCGATGACCGCACCGAGCGCATCGCAGTGCCCGCCACTGTGCCCGCTGCCGTGCCGGAGGAACCGGAAGCGGACCGTACCACCTTCCTGTTCGAGGCCCAGGCCGAGAAGCGCCGTCAGGAACAGCAGGCCAAGCGGGACGCCGAGGAAGCCGCCCGCCGCAAGGCTGCCGAGGAAAAAGAGGAAGAACTGGCCCGCATCCGCGCCGAGAAGCGTGCGGCAGAGCAGGAGCGCCTTGCCGCAGAAAAAGCCGAGGCGGAAGCTGCAGCCGCAGCGGAAGCGCCCGTTGTCGTGGCCACCGCCCCGGCCCCCAAAAAGGCGGGCAAGGGCAAAAAGGTCGCGCTGGCCGTGGGTGGTGTGGCTGTGGCTGCGGCGGTGGCCGTGGGAGCGGCGTGGCCGTCCATCCAGCAGAAGATGGAGTACAGCAAAGCGGCGCAGGCACTGGCCAATGGCGATTACGGCACGGCCATCACCGTGTTCGGGGAGCTGGGCGACTACGAAGACAGCGCCGCGCAGCTGACGGAAGCCAAGTACCAGCAGGCCCTTGCTGCGCTGAAACAGGGCGACTATGCAAACGCGCTCACGCAGCTGCAGCAGTTGAAGAACTATAAGGACGCCGAGACCCAGTGGAAAGAGGCCAAGTACCAGAATGCCAAAAAGCTGCTGGATGCCAAGAACTACACCAATGCGCGTTCGGCGTTCAGCAGTCTGAAAGACTATAAGGACAGCGACGACCTGTACAAGGAAGCCACCTATCAGCAGTGCAAGGCAGACAAAACCAACGCTACCCAGTATATCAATCTGCTGGACGCACTGGGCGATTACAAGGACAGCGCCGCGCTGCGTCTGGAAAAGATGAGTCAGTATGTGAACGCGAACAAGAACGCGAGTTTCACCGGTACCCGCAAAATATGCTGTGAGTATCTGAAAGACCTGATCCAGTCCGATTCGGCCACCTGGCAGCCGGTCTATAACGAAATGTTCAGCTGGAAGATCACCGATATGTACTGAACACCAGCAAGGACAGCACCGAGCATATGACCACGATCAAATCCGGCAGCCCGGTCTATTTCCATTACACACTTTCCGGCGGTGAGCCCAATGCATCCACAAAACTGTATGACCGCGTAACATGGTCGAATGGAACCCGGGGCAACTATACAAGCTATGAAGGAAACTGGTACAACGACGATACACTGTGGACAGGCTGGACAAAACTGTCTGTGACCGGAAAAGTAACGATCACGGTTTACGACGGCAATAAAAACAAGATCGGTTCCGGCTCCGTCACCATGAAGTAAAAACAGGAGAACCACATGGACAACGAATACTATAAGCGCTACGAGCCCTTCTTCGGCTCCTGGCACATCAAGCGTTTCATCGGTGCGGGCAGCTACGGCAAGGTGTTCGAGATCGAGCGCCGGGATTTCGACATGGTGTTCACCGGCGCGCTGAAGGCCATCACCATCCCGGCGGACAAAAGCGAGTATGAGCAGGTGCTGGAAGCCGGCATGGACCGCGAGGGCGCATCCACCTATTTCCGCGACTATGTGCAGGAGCTGAACCGCGAGATCGCCCTCATGAGCCGCTTGAAGGGCCACAGCAACATCGTGAGCTATGAGGACCACCAGATCATCCCCCATGAGGACGGCATCGGGTGGGACATCCTCATCCGCATGGAGCTGCTCCGGCCCATCAACGACGCACTGCGCCAGAACAAGTCCTTCACCCGGGCCGAGGTCATCCGCCTGGGCACCGACCTGTGCCGTGCGCTGGAAGTGTGCGGGCAGTACAACATCATCCACCGGGATATCAAGCCCGCCAACATTTTCATTTCGGATACCGGCGACTACAAGCTGGGCGATTTCGGCGTGGCCCGCATTGCCAGCGCTTCCACCGGCGCGTCCACCCGGGCAGGCACCGTGAACTACATGGCCCCGGAGGTGTTCCGCGGCGAGAAATACACCGCCAACGTGGACATCTACTCCCTCGGCCTTGTGATGTACCAGCTGCTGAACGCGAACCGGATGCCCTTCTACCCGCCCTACCCTCAGCCCATCACCTTCTCGGCGGCAGAGCAGGCCCGGGCCCGGCGGCTTGCGGGCGAGGCCCTGCCCCTGCCCTCCGGCGCACAGGATGCGCTGGGGCAGCTGGTGTGCAAGGCCTGCGCGCCGGACCCTGCCCAGCGCTTTGCCAGCCCGCTTGCTTTGCGCAAGGCGCTGGAAGCCCTGCCGCAGGCGCAGCTCGCTCCTCTTGCCATCGACCCGCCCGGCGGCAGGCCGGACCCCCTCAACGACACCATTGGCACGCCGGGGCCGGACTGGCACTGGCGCAATGGCCAGCTGGTGCAGGACCCGCCCGCCGACGGCGCGGACCCGGAGGCCACCTTTGACCCGCACCTTTCGCCTGCCCCGGCCCCTCTTGTGGACGAGACCGTGCGGGTGGAAACGGCACAGCCCGCCGCCCCGGCCGATGACCGTACTGTGCGGCTGATGCCCGCAGACGTCCCGCCTGCCCCGGCCCCTGCGCCGGAAAAAGACCGCACCGAGCGGGTGGCCGCGCCCGCCCCGCAGGTGCCGGAAATGCAGGACCCGGACAAGACCACCGTGCTGTTTGCCGCTCAGGCGGAACAGCGCCGCAAGCAGGAGCAGGCCAGACGGGATGCAGAGGAAGCCGCCCGCCGTGCCGCCGAAGCGGAAAAGGAGCAGGCCCGCCGCGCCGCCGAACAGGCCGAGGCCGCCCGCAAAGCTGTGGAAGCCGCTGCCGAAAAGCCCGCGCCCGAAGCGAAGATCTCCCGCCGGAAGATGCTGAGCATCCTCGGCGGCGCGGCCGTTGTGGCCGTGGGTGTCGGTGTGGGCGGTGTGGCCATGCTGAACAAGGGCAAAGCCGCCCCGGCGGCCAGCAGCTCCAGTGAAGCAGCGATAATTGCTTCCGGTAAGTGTGGCGATGGCATCAGTTGGTCTTTAGATGAAAATGGCGTGCTTTGGCTGTCTGGCGAGGGCAAAATGGACGACTATGAAAGCGCAGATGTATCGCCTTGGGCAAAAAAGCGGGGTCGAATTGTGGAGGTGAATTTTGAAAATGGAATCACGACAGTTGGAGGCTATGCATTTCGTAACTGCTCGCGCCTCCAGAAAGTGACTCTGCCTAGCTCACTGCAGTCGATTAAACAGAGTGCATTCAATCACTGCGCAGAGCTGACTTCGATCGAGATTCCAGAGGGAACGGAAACGATTGATGAGTTTGCATTTACCGGTTGTGAAGCTCTTGCAGATGTTACGATTCCGGAGAGCATGAAAACAATCAAACGTTATGCATTCCGTGGGTGTAACAAGCTGAGAAAAGTAAAGACCAATAGCGATTGCATCTTGGGTACGCATGCTTTCCCAGACTATGTGAGTATCAGTTACTATTAAATAAAACAAAAAAATCATCTGCAGCGGTCCCTCCGGCAAAAGCCTGAGAAAGTTTGCTGCAGATGATTTTTGTTTTATGGGGCAGAACCCTCTCAGGCGCTGCCGCGCCAGCTCTCCCGAAGGGAGAGCCTTTTCAGCGGGCGGCCACGGCGATGCCGGGAAAGGGCGTCTGGTTTACTGCTCGTTCTTCTTCGCCAGGTCCTTGGTGTAGAGGGCGCGGGTGGCGTTGAGCACAGCCAGCACCATCACGCCCACATCGGCGAAGATGGCCGTCCACATGCTGGCAAGGCCCAGAGCACCCAGCACCAGGCAGGCGAACTTGATGGCCAGCGCAAACACGATGTTCTGGTACACGATGCGCAACGTGCGGCGGGCAATGCGCATGGCCAGCGCGATCTTAGCCGGGTCGTCGTCCATCAGCACCACGTCGGCGGCCTCAATGGCGGCGTCGGAGCCCAGCGCACCCATGGCGATGCCTACATCGGCGCGGGACAGCACCGGCGCGTCGTTGATGCCGTCACCCACAAAGGCGAGGTTCTCTTTGGGGCCCTTTGCGGCGATCAGCTTTTCGATCTGGTCCACCTTGTCGCCCGGCAGCAGACCTGCATGGTACTCATCCAAGCCCAGCTCGGCAGACACGGCCTTTGCCACCGGCTCGGCGTCGCCGGTCAGCATCACGGTCTTGCGCACACCGGCGGCTTTCAGGCCCTTGATGGCCTGCGCGCTGTGGGGCTTCACCACGTCGGCGATGAGCAGATAACCGGCATACATGCCCTCAATGGCCACGTGCACGATGGTGCCGGTCTCGCTCACAGCGGGAGCCTTCAGGCCCAGCTTTTCCATCAGGCGGGCGTTGCCGGCGGCGACGGTCTTGCCGTCCACCTTCGCGGTGACGCCGTGGCCGCCCAGCTCCTGCACGTCGGTGACGCGGCTGGGGTCGATTTCCTTGCCGTAAGCGGCCTTGATGCTCAGGGAGATGGGGTGCTTGGACCAGCTCTCGGCCAGCGCGGCGGCTTCCACCAGCTGTTCCTCGCTGGTGCCGTTTGCGGGGTGGACGCCGGTCACCTTAAAGGTGCCCTGGGTCAGGGTGCCGGTCTTGTCGAACACCACGATGCCGGTGCGGGCCAGTTCTTCCAGATAGGTGGAACCCTTGACGAGGATGCCGCAGGCGGAAGCGCCGCCGATGCCGCCGAAGAAGCTCAGAGGAATGCTGATGACCAGTGCGCAGGGGCAGCTGATAACAAGGAAGGTCAGGGCACGGTAGACCCAGTCGCCAAAGCGGGCGGGCTGGCCCATGAGCAGCAGCACGATGGGCGGGATAAAGGCCAGAGCCAATGCGCCATAGCACACGGCGGGGGTGTAGATGCGGGCAAAGCGGGTGATGAAGTTCTCGGCGCGGGCCTTCTTCATGCTGGAATTTTCCACCAGGTCCAGAATTTTCGAGACGGTGGATTCGCCGAACTCCTTGGTGGTCTTCACCTTCAGCAGGCCGGTCATGTTCACACAGCCGCTGATGACCTCGTCGCCGGTCTGCACGTCGCGGGGCAGGCTCTCGCCGGTGAGGGCGGCGGTGTTCAGGGCGGAAGCGCCTTCCACGATCACGCCGTCGATGGGCACCCGCTCACCGGGCTGCACCACGATGACCGTGCCGATCTCCACATCGTCCGGGTCCACCTGCTCCAGCTTGCCGTCCTCGCCCTCAATGTTGGCGTAGTCCGGGCGGATATCCATCAGGCTGGAAATGCTCTGGCGGCTCTTGCCCACGGCCACGCTCTGGAACAGCTCGCCGATCTGGTAGAAGATGATAACGGCGCAGCCTTCCACGTAGTCGCCCAGCGCGAAGGCACCCACGGTGGCAACGGCCATCAGGAAGCACTCATCGAAGGGCTGGCGGTTCTTGATGCCCAGCAGTGCCTTGCGCAGCACGTCCCAGCCCACCACCAGATACGGAATGCAGTACAGCGCCAGCTCCACCGGCGTGGGGAACTGGGGCAGCAGCTTGAGGATGAGCACCAGCACCACCGCAGCGATGATGCGGTACAGGGTCTTTTTCTGCTTTTTGTTCATACAAAACTCTCCTTTTTGTGGGATCCTGGGCCGCATCCGCTGCGGCGGGCGGGGGATTTCAACAATTTTTCCCCATAAAAATGGATATTCCACGGTTTTACCCGGGTTTTCCACGCAGTTTTTCCGGCGAAAAAGCACTTTTAGCCGTCTGTTTTGTGGATTTTCCGCAAACAGTGTTGAAAACCGGGTGGAAAGTGTTGAAAACTGCGGATTTTTTCAACACGAAAATGCGGCGTATAAAAAACTCCCCCGAAGGGGAGCGGGGCATTTTGAAGGGAGAAAATGCACTTAAATGTCAAAGATCTCGCAGTCGTCCTCCACCTTCTTGCAGGCGGCCAGAACGTTCACCATGGTGTCGTGGGGGTCTGCGCCCTCCGCGAACTCCACCTTCATCTTCTGGGTCATAAAGCTGACGGTTGCACCGGCCACGCCTGCCACGGTGTTGGCGGCATCTTCCATCTTCTGGGCGCAGCTTGCGCAGTCCACTTCGATCTTGTAGGTCTTTTTCATAATGAGTACCAGCCTTTCGTTATTCTTCGATATGATCCATCCCCATGGAGAGGATGCTGCGCACATGGTCATCGTCCAGTGCGTAGAAAACGGTTTTGCCCTCGCGCCGGAACCGCACGAGCTTGGAATCCTTCAGCACCCGCAGCTGGTGGCTCACGGCCGACTGGCTCAGCTGCACGGCGCTGGCAATGTCCTGCACGCACAGCTCGTTGTCGTGCAGTGCATACAGAATTTTGATGCGGGTGGAGTCGCCGAACACCCGGAACAGATCGGCCAGCTCGTAGAGCACCTCATCGTCCGGCATCTCCACCGGCTGGTGTTCATTTTCCGGCACCGCAGGGGCGGCCTGTTCTAACCCGGTCATTGGCTCATCTCCTTCACATCGACATATGAATGTCTGTTCATGTGTTCAGAATAGCATGCGGAAAGCCCCTTGTCAAGGCTTTTTGCAAAGTTTCCGGGCAAAAAATAAAAATGCAGGTTTTTCGCGCTGAAACGCAAAAAGCCTGCATTTTTGATTTGCAATTAGGGTGCATTTTGGGTGGTGCTTCGCAGGGCGGAGATGTTCTCTTTTGACGGACAAAAGAGAACCAGAAAGGACGGCGGTGCCCGGAGGGCATGAAAGCCCCAGTGGG